>Ga0123335_1000733_pt1 | contig 55563 bp, 40 predicted proteins | sample BiotimSIPDNA_2_FD_89707 | JGI IMG/M metagenome (GOLD analysis project Ga0123335, IMG submission 89707) | Anaerobic biogas reactor microbial communites from Washington, USA - Biogas_R2 time_0 SIP DNA | ecosystem: Engineered > Bioreactor > Anaerobic > Unclassified | place: Washington, USA...
CTTGCATCACTGATTCTTAGTAACGTATGTGGGGGAGCAAACGCCGACAAGGTGCAAATCGACTGCGGAGATTTGAAGGAGCCAGTCTCACCCTATGTCTATGGACAGTTCATAGAGCATCTCGGCCGCTGCATTTACGGCGGCATCTGGGCGGAAATGCTGGAAGACCGGAAGTTCTATTTCCCCGTGGATGGGAAACGATCCGGCTGGGAGCTGCATGAAGGGAAAAAAGTATCCTGGGAAGGTGACGGGGTTCCCTACGAAATTCTGGTCGCTTCTCCCTGGCATATTTTGGGCCCGCCTGAGGCGGTGACGATGAACACGGTCGAGCCGTTCACGGGCGACCATGACCCGGTCATCACGCTGAACGGTGACGGCGAATACCGTGGCATTTATCATCCCCGGCTCGCCCTTGAAGAGGGACGGGAATACACGGGCTATGTCATCCTGAAAGCCTCAGGCGAGGTCAGCCCCGTTGAAGTGGCCCTGCAATGGGGTGAAGACGCCGCTTCGGAGGCCGTGGCGGTCATTGAGCAACCCGGCGATGCGTTTACGAAACATCCCTTTGCGTTCACCGCAGGGGGAGACGCCAAAGATGGTCGCCTGGTACTCCGCTGTTCAGGGCAGGGCGCGGTGCATATTGGCGCCGTGTCCCTGATGCCTGCGGACAATGTGGACGGGTTCCGCAAGGACGTATTGACGCTGCTGCGCGAGTTGGACGCCCCGGTGTACCGCTGGCCCGGCGGCAATTTCGTCAGCGGCTACAACTGGCGCGACGGCATCGGTGATCGCGACCGCCGTCCGCCACGCAAGAACCCCGCCTGGACAGGCATTGAACACAACGACATGGGCATTCATGAATACCTTCACTTCTGTGAACTGATTCACACGGAACCGTTTATCGCGTTGAACACCGGGCTGGGCGATGTGGCTTCGGCGGCGGCGGAAGTGGAATACATCACCGGCGCGTCCGACACGGCCGAAGGCGCAAAACGCACCGCGAACGGGCGCACGGAACCCTGGAAGGTGAAATTCTGGGCGGTCGGCAATGAGATGTACGGCGACTGGCAGCTGGGGCATATGCCCCTTGAGGAATACGTGAAGAAGCACAACGCAATGGTGGACGCGATCCGTGCCGTGTCGCCGGAAGCGCAATGCATCGGCGTGGGTGCGGCGGGCAAATGGAGCGAGACCATGCTCACCCACTGCGCGGACCACATGGAACTCATCAGCGAACACCTCTACTGGCAGCGCAAGGACGACGTGACCGAGCATGTACAGGTTGCCGTGGAGTCCATCGACCGGGTGGCGGAGACCCACCGCGACTATCGCGATTCCATTCCGGGACTGAAGGAAAAGGACATCCGCATCGCGCTGGATGAGTGGAACTACTGGTACGGGCCCAACCTCTACGGCGAAATCGGGGTGCGTTACTTCATGCGCGACGCGCTGGGCTGCGCCGCCGCGCTGCACGCGATGTTCCGCAACAGCGACCTCTATTTTATGGCCAACTACGCCCAGACGGTTAACGTCATCGGCGCCATCAAGACCACGGGAACCGAGGCCTGGCTGGAAACCACCGGGCAGGTGCTCAAATTATACCGGCAGCATTTCGGCAGCATTCCCGTTGCGGTTGAAGAGAAAGAAGACGGACTGGACATTGCCGCGGCATGGACCGAAGACAAGAGCGTACTTATCCTGGCCGCCGTAAATACCACGGGAAAGCCCAAGACTCTAAAACTTGAAGTAAACGGACTCGCCTTGCCTGCAACCATTTCCGGCTGGACGGTTCAGAATGATGATCCCGAAGCCTTTAACGATGAGAATAACCGGGATAATGTCACGATACAGGAAGTTTCCATTGCCGTTACGGATAGCAACATGGAATTGAAGCCTTATAGCGTAACGCTGCTTAGCATTCCGGCAGAACAATAGAGCCAAATTGACACGCGCGAATCCTGAAAGGATAAATAAGGAGATTGAGAAAGGAAGAACGGCTGTTTATAGGGCTACCGTTTTTTCGACGCTTAGTGAATAGGAGAGTATAGTGCTGATATCCAGTCGTTGTGAGGCGTTGAGAATTTCAATCCCCACCACCTTATCATCTGCCGTAGTATCCAGATTAATACCCTCAGCCAGTTCTCTGACACCATCAGACTTCATATCCTCAAACTGGATGTACAAGGCGTCCACTTCGTCATCATAGTAGACCTTCATTGACTTATGCCTTTCTTAAGAGGGTAATTCGTGACCACAGTTAGTTTGTTTTCTTCTCTTGTAACAACAATTTTCAAAGGATATTTAACTTGTTTTTCTGCAACCACCAACGCTGTTGTTCCCTGCGGGAAAACCCGGTTGCGCACGATATCAAGAATTACACTTTCAGGAATCTCATAAAGTTGAGCCCGTCTTTTTGCGTGACGCGAAAAATGTATCTCAACCACACCCTGGTCTCCAGACCTGTATCCCGTGTACTACTTTAACGCTCAAAGTTACTTAAGTATAACATAGACATCAAGTTACCCTGCATAAAAGTTAAACCCCTTGTTCTTTGTGCTGCATAGACGCATCTTTTATGGACACAAGTAACCGTCGCTGCAGCACGCCAAGAGACGTCTACAAAGGCAAAACAGACGGAAGCAGGTATGATTTTCACACTGTCAGCAGGATCTTAGTCATCGTAACAGAAGCGATAGGGCATTTACATACAATAATGATATTATTGAGCCTGGTCGAAATAACCAACAGGAAAGGAATGCACATGTACCCATTTTCAGAAAAACGCAGCCTGAGTGTTATCTCGCTTGTTTCTTTGACCATTTTCATGCTGTGCGCTTACGCGCCCGCTGTGGATGATACTGCATCCGCGCGGTGGAGCGTAAAGAAGGCCAACGCGTGGTATGCCGAACAGGGCTGGCGTGCCGGGGCGAACTTTTTGCCCAGCACCGCGTCGAACCAGTTTGAGATGTGGCAGGCCGAAACCTGGGACCCGGCAACCATTGACCGGGAACTGGGCTGGGCGGCAGGTATCGGCTTCAACACCATGCGCGTCTACCTCCATGACATGCTCTGGACGGCCGATGCGGCGGGCTTTGAAAAGCGGATGGACGAATACCTGGCCATCGCCGACAAGCACGGTATCAAAACCATATTCGTCCCCTTCGACTGCGTCTGGGACCCCTACCCCAAGCCGGGCCCGCAGAAAGAGCCGGTGCCCCATGTGCATAACTCGCGTTGGGTCCAGAGTCCCCACGTCGATGTGCAGAAGAATCCCGCCCGGTACGAGGCGCAGCTGAAACCCTACCTGACTGGTATCCTGACACGTTTCAAGGACGATCCCCGCATCCTGGCCTGGGACCTGTTGAACGAACCGGGCAACGCGGTGCCCCAATATGAGGATCACTGGGACAACAAAGAACGGGAGGACACCCATCTCATCCTGCTCAACCGCTTGTTTGACTGGGCGCGCGAGGTCAACCCGTCCCAGCCGCTTACCGCCGGAGTCTGGATCGAGGTGGGCGAGCGCACCAACCCGGTGCATTCCCTGGACAAGGTCATGCTGGAACGGTCCGACATCATCACGTTCCATACCTACAGCCCGCTTCCCAAGGCAAAGATAGCCGTGGAATGGCTTAAAAACTCGGGGCGCCCTATTATCTGCACCGAGTATATGTCGCGCGGGTCCGGCAGCACCTTTGAGACGGTCATGCCTTACTTTAAGGAGCAGAACGTGGGCGCCATCAACTGGGGTCTGGTCAACGGACGCTCCCAGACCATTTACCCCTGGGATTCCTGGAACAAGCAATACACTGCCGAACCCGAGCCATGGTTTCATGACGTGTTTCGCAAAGACGGCACGCCTTACCGGGAAGCCGAAGCGAAATTGATCCGGGAGCTGACCGGGAAAGGGCAATAAGCATCTTTCCGGCGAAGGCCAAGACATTATAGGTCCTATAGGGCTTATACGACCTATATTACGGGAGCACCCCAAAATGTCCGTTTTACTGCTTGCCCTCACCACCCTGCTTTTCCCAGCTGCGCCGAACCCGGTACTTCCGGGCGCGGCCGATGTCGGGGTGCTCCAACATGCCGGGGTCTATTACCTGATGGGTGTGGGCACGTCGGGCGGGATGTATAGCTCCCGCGATCTGGTGCACTGGTCCGGGCCGAAACATGCCTTTTCCATGAACAACGCGTGGGCCACCGGTCCCGCCGCTGCGGACAATGAAATCCACGCGTGCGACATGGTGTTGTACAATGGGGCCTTCTACCTGTACTGGTCCGTGAATCACGGCCCGTTGCGCCAGATCGGGCATGCCGTGGCGGATACGCCGCAGGGCCCGTACCGGGAACCGGTAACGGAGCTTCCTTTCGATGGACGCATCGACCCCCAGTGCTTTCAGGACGATGACGGCCACCTGTACTTTTATACCGTAAAGTTCTACTTGAGCAATATTATTTTTGGTCAGGCCATGCACACCCCCTGGCAATTGACAGAACAGTTCCATCTTCTCCTGATACCAAGATTAGCCTCTTGGGAAACCATGGATACCCCCGTCACTTTCATCAATGAAGGCCCCTTTGTTGTCAAATATCGGGACCGGTATTACCTGATCTACAATGCCAACCATACCGGCGGCGAATACGGCAACTATGCCCTCGGCGTGGCGGAGGCGGACAGCCCGCTGGGCTTCCGGAACAGTGGTAAGTACCCCTTTCCCGTAGTACGTTCCAATCATGACCTCAAACACGTGGGGGTTACGATTCCGGAAAATCTACCGGAAATCAAGAACGCGGGTCAGCCCAACCTGGTGCGCGGACCCAACGGCATCGAATGGTGGCTGGTGTATTTCGCGGACCGGGATCGCCGGTCCCAATACATTGACCGTGCCCACTTCTTCGGAACGGAACTCTTTATTGAAGGTCCCACGTGTCCTGAAACCCCGGGATACCACCCCTCCCCCGCGCGGCCCTCGTTCCGGGACCTGTTTGACGGGGCTGGCGGGATAGAAACACGCTGGGATCTGGACGGGGCATGGAGCGTAAAAGATGGTGAACTGCACCTTACAAGCGCAGGTGAAACCACCACGGCCCGTGCGAACATTCCCGGCTCACGGTGCTATGTGCTGGAGACGGTAATACAGTACCGGGGAGACGGAAGCGGTCGTTTCGGCGTAGTGGCCTGGGACAAAGGCCGGAATTCCAGCCTGATCATCGGGCTGGACCGGAAGCAAAACACCGTGTTCCACGAATTGCGCCAAGGCAAACACACCAGGGAGCGTTCACTGCCCCTGCCCGCCGATTTCAACTGGGACGGACCGCACCGCCTGCGTGTTGAAAACAATGACAGCGTTTTCAAAGTGTATCTGGGCGCGGTTTTGCTGGACATGCTCCATGCCCCTGTCAAAGGGCATGGTCCTGGCACGGCAGGCCTTTTCGCCGAAGGCTGTAACGCGTCCTTCGACAGTTTCATGCTGACCCGCGGCTGGGATGAATGGGGCCGTAACATTCGCGGCTGGCGAACACCTCCGGGCCGACATGTTCACGGCAGAGACAAGGGCCTGACCCTGGTCGCCGGGCAGTCGGCATTCAAGGGTGACGCGCTGCGCTGTTATGAGTTCTCGACGCAGATTCAGGGAAAAGCCTCGGGCGGCATATATCCGGTGTATCTGGATGACGCCAATTATCTGCGCCTGTCTGTAAATGAAGACTTCACCGAAATCAAAACCGACGGGAAACATCATGGACAGGCTTTAGAAAAACGGACCTTCCCGATACGGCCCCGTATCCATCGCGCCCATGACGCTTCCGAAAACGGCAATAACCTCCGCATTGTCAAACTGCAGGACAAGGTGATTCTTTTCGCGGAAGGACTCGAACTGGGTGAAATTCCGGGGCATTGGCCCGATGCCCGCGTCGGCCTCTTCGCCGGGGACGGGCCTTGCATCTTCAATGGAATTACGGTTTACGAACTGCCTTGAACCCATATGATTTCTTCGGTGAAATCTGCACTGCTCTGCAAGAACGCGTGAAGAAGATCAAACATTGATGAAGGGGATGAAAGCGATAAAGAAAAACAATAGACGATCAGCCAATGAGGTCGTACACAATTCGCATTATAAAATCATTGAAATCAAAGTGCATTCTTTGATTTATCCCATTCATCCCATTCATCAATGTTTAATTCAGCAGGCCGATATCATTTAATTCGCCTTAACACTGACAACAAGGAAGAGAAGAAATGAATGACAAGACGTTGCTGTATGCGGACCTGACCCATGCTATCCTTGAAGCGTGTTTTGAAGTATCGAATGAATTGGGATGCGGGTATCTTGAATCGGTGTACCAGAATGCCTTGTCAATCGCTCTTGGAGAAAAGGGATTGAACCATCAAAAGGAAATGCCCCTGGATGTGCGTTTCCGCGGACAGGTGGTGGGCCAATTTTATGCGGATATCGTGGCCGAAGATAGAGTCATCGTTGAACTCAAGGCCGTGAAAGAACTGGCACCGGAGCATTTCGCGCAAACGCTTAATTATCTGCATGGGACGGGAATGGAAGTCGGCTTACTGGTGAACTTCGGGAAACCGACTTTGGAGTATAGAAGGCTTGAACGGAGAAAGCACTTCGGCGATTCATCTCATTCACCCGATTCTTCATTGTAGATCGCTGAGGAAGTATCTGTAGTAACATTGATGAAGGGGATGAAAGGGATAAATATAAAGGACGAATGGTCTGCAGATAACTTCGTGCACAATCTGGCTTAAGAATCATTGAAAACAAAACCCATCCTATGCTTCATCCTGTGCATCCCGTTCATCGCGGCGCAAGTGATATCGCCTGAATATCCTCCTCCAAAAGCCTTGGATAAGCCTAGCGTGTCTGTTCCACTCTCTGCCCCGCCACAAGGTTATCAAGCACCACCGAGCCATAGTGCGCGTGCCTTTCGAGGGAAAAACTTACGCGGAAGCGTTCTTGTCGGCGGGAGCCAACACCGGCACAGATTCGCCGGGCTGTTCTTCCGTGCCAGGCCATGGCATCAAGAAAGTTTCGGCAAATAGTGTCGTGATGATGAACGTAACCGATCTCATGTATCGGTTCCTTTGTGAACTGCGTTCTTCCTGAGACGCGATTTCGGACAATACCCTTCCAAGGTGTTGTCAGCCCTGGCGCTTACGCAGGGTTTGGACAAATGCTATAACACAAACGGTAAGTACCATATATGTGGCGCCCGAGATCCAAATAACAGCGCTGTGATTCGAACCATCGAATGGTAGCCCGAGTTTCAGAACGTGGTTAAGGAGGAGAACGGGAGCGACGAACAGCATTGCCGGCAAATCAAACACATGCCGGACACTCTCGTTAAACAAGGTGCCAAAATAGAACTCAGCAAGAATGGTCAGCCCAAGCACAATACCTGCGGTAATGCCGTATTTCTTCATCACCAGACGCTCTCTTTTCCAGCCAACGCTACTGACACGTATTCGCATAAGATGCGAACCACTTCGTTATTGTCCTTATAAGCAATACATGGATGTCCTGTCAAGGACATGATGAAGATCGCCGCTTCACCTGGTCCTGAAAACCAGCCTGATCCGGAAAAGGTCATGTTCGGCGTCAAGCCTGCGTAAAATTCATCTCCCCGCCGCCGCTGTTCACCTATTTGCCATCGCCTGTTATCCAGCCCCAATCCCCTTCCACTTGGCCGCCACCCTTGTAGTCGCCAGAGGGCTTCACCGGCGGCAATGCTGCGATAAACGTATCGTAGCGCTTCCGCATGTTATCAACGACATCTCATCACAGTAGATTCATGCTAAAGTCAGGAAATTCCCCGTCTTTGACTTGCTGACGCCACTTGTCCAGTCTTCCGTTGTCCATCCGCCAAAACTTCCGGCACAACTCGAAATAATCCAAGACAACCTGGCGCTCTCCTTTCTCAAGAAGATCCTTCGCCAAACTCATGTCCGGACCAAAGGAGTCCATCTGAGGTGAACCGGGACTCTTGCCCGCCTCAAGCAAGCACCTTTTGGCATCGTCAATACGTCCCTCACTGAGTGCAATACGTCCAAGAACCAAATTGGCATCCTGCACGGCATTGCCATAGTTCCAATTACTCTTGAATTTCGGCAGAAGGGTCAACAACTCGTTTGCGAATTCCCGCGCATCTTCAATCTTGCCAAGACTAAAGCTTTCCTTGGCAGCATCGTTTAAGGCGTAAAATCGCTCTTTTTGCGTTTTTGCTTCATTCAACGCGTGGATAGCACGGGCAAGACGTTCTGGTGGTGTTACAGGCAATCCCCGTTCACGCTCATCCTCCTCACAGTGCGCCGCGTCAATAAACGCATCGTCATACTTCACAGTATTCGGGGCGGGCTCCAATTCGGGCGCGACGTCCTTTGCCGCCTCATTCACCGTATAGGCCTTCCCGTCTTTTACCCAAAAGGCCATTTCATCAGGCCCGATTATTGCTGTGCCACCCTGGTACGGACCGGCAAAGAAGATAAACGAACCGTCGGATGAGATGGGAAAGTAGTTCATGACTGCCTTGGCATCCTCAAGGGCTTTTCGTTCTTCCTTGGTCATGGAACTATAGCATCCAGCGGCAATCAGCACGGCAGTGAGCATCAAACACATAGTCACAAGGTGTCGTTTCTTCATGGTTACTATCTCCATTTATGTCAAACACCTGCAAGACCTACCATCCCAGCCCGTTTAATTATGCGGGCTTTTAGTTTGCCCTTACACCACACCTCCCCTGCGCTTTTCCAGCCAACGGGCAAGCGATGATGCGGACTCCGCCGAGCGCTTTCCGGCGATAAGCCCCGCCACACTAATGTCCTCATCAAGCTCAGGCCAATGAATGCCTTCCCCATCACCAATCAATTCAAAATGCATTCGTTCGGACTGGGTTCCATGATACAGACGCGGATACCAGGCCAGAGGAATGGAGATGGCACGACCATCGTCCAGGGAAACATGCATCGCCTCCTCGGAAAAGGATAGTTCCACGGCACAAACATCATGATCAATCACTAAAGTAGTCATTCCAGACCTCCATGAACTTATCTTGGTTTTCTTCTACCAATTTTTGAATAGAAAGTAATTCGTGATCACTGAACCGGCGGGAATAAGCCAGATGGACAGGCATTATCCAGAACTTGGCTACTGCGCGATCACGGCGTACATGCACATGGGGCGGTTCCGTACCTTCAGCAGAGTAGAAGAAGAATTTATAAGGTCCCATATCTGCAATCGTTGGCATGATACTTCCAATTCCGGCGCGAAAGTAGCTATTGATCGACCTTTTGTATTCACATCATATCCAAAGGAATGATTCAGGTCCAAATAAGTATATTGTATTGCTTGACAATATTGGGAAGACTGTCTTTTAGATCCGTCCCACCAGCGGATAGGCACACGAAAATTTGTATTGTGGCGGGCAAATGATGTTTCATGGGGAACATTGCTTTCCGAAAACACGCACGTATCCCAGGATTCTAGCAGCAAAGAAAGGCTGAACCCATGTATCGCTACCGCACACACATCCTATTCAGGCTGTCCGTGACGGCCTGTCTGGTGGTTGCTTCCCTTGCCGGGGCAGAGTTCATTTTCGAAGAGGAGGTGCCCATCCCTATGCAGGACGGGACAACGCTCAGGGCCAATGTGGCCCGACCCGCTGAAGAAGGACAGTATCCGGTCATTCTGATGCGAACGCCCTACGGGAAACCGGGCAAGAGAAGCGGCGACATGAAACGCTATACCGAGGCCGGGTATGTCATGGTCGTGCAAGACTGCCGCGGCACGGGCAGTTCGGAAGGGACGTGGGACCCTTTCGCCTACGATGTACAGGACGGCCTGGATACCCAGGCCTGGGTCGGCGCGCAGCCGTGGTGCAACGGCAGCATGGGCACGGCCGGGGGCTCCTATGTCGGCTGGACCCAGTGGGCGTCGGCGCCCGGCGCCTCCCCTATACTGAAATGCGCGGTGCCGGTGGTGCCTTTTGGCGAGGCCTTTCCGGGCCTGGCCTACTACGGCGGCGCGTTTCAGCTCGCCCTGCTCATGGGCTGGGGCACGGCGGTCGGCGGCGTGAACCTGCAGCCCGACCAGTTGCAGGAGTTCTTTCGCCATCTTCCCCTCCAGACCTACGGTGACCAGTTCGAGAAGCCCATTCCTTTCCTGAACGACTGGATCGCGCACAACACCAATGACGCGTATTGGAGACAACGGGGCATTGACGGCCGGTACGATGAGGTGCGCATCCCCATTCTCAATATCGGCGGCTGGTACGACATCTTTTCCAAGCCGGTCCTGGACTTGGTGACGCAGGTGCGGGAACGGTCCGACAACCGGCTGGTGCGGCGCAACCAGTTTGTCATCGTTGGGCCGTGGGCACACGGCGTCGGCAAACAGAAGGTGGGTGAACTGGATTTCGGGGCCGAAGCGCAACGGGACATCGGCGACCTGCAGTTCCAATGGTTCGAGTACTGGCTGAAGAACCGGGATACGGGCGTGGAGGACTGGCCGGCCTACCACCTGTTCATCATGGGCGAAAACCACTGGCGCGGGGAACAGGAATGGCCGCTGGCGCGGACGCAGTACACGCCGATGTACCTGCGCGGCGGCGGCAAGGCGAACAGTTCCCGGGGCGACGGCACGCTGTCGCCGGAGCCGCCCACCGAAGAAGCGGCGGACGTGTTCACCTACGATCCGGCAAATCCGATACCGACGGCGGGCGGCAACAACCTCGTCGGGGCGAAGGCGGGGCCCTATGATCAGTCGGAAGTGGAACTGCGCGATGACGTGCTGGTGTACACGGGCGAGGTGCTTGCCGAAGATCTGGAAGTGACCGGGCCCGTCACGATGGTGCTCTACGCCGCCTCCACCGCGCTCGACACGGACTTCACGGCCAAACTCGTGGACGTACATCCCGACGGCAAAGCCTTCAATCTATGCGACGGCATTCTCCGCGCCCGGTACCGCAAAGGCCCTGAGGCCGCGGAACCGCTCACGCCTGGCGACGTCGAAAAATACGAGATTGACCTCTGGGTGACGAGCAACCTGTTCAAAGCGGGGCACCGCGTGCGCGTGGAAATCTCCAGCAGCAACTTCCCCCGCTTCGACCGGAACCCGAACAGCGGGCTGCCCTTCGGCACGGACACACAACTTCACCCGGCAACCCAGACCATCTATCACACGGCCCAGTATCCCTCGCACCTGCTGCTGCCGGTGATTCCAAGGTAGGCCCTTTTTACTTGGATTGAAGGGAGTAGCAGGGGAGAAAAGGAACATTGATGAAAGGGATAAAGGGGATGGATTTCTTTTAAAGGCCAATAAGATTATTCCGGAAAAGACGCGTGAACAATCTGGTGCAGTAACAATTCCCGTAGGCACTTAACGATCCGTATGCAAGGGATTTATCCCCTTAATCCCCTTAATCAATGTTCGATAGGCATTTTTCCGGAAGGCGCGGCGATTTCGGAAACGACAACCGCCTTCATCCATTCTAATCAAAGTACAGGGCTTTTGTACGGCAACCCAGACCATCTATCACACGGCCCAGTATCCCTCGCACCTGCTGCTGCCGGTGATTCCGAGGTAGGCCCTTTTTACTTGGATTGAAGGGAGTAGCAGGGGAGAAAAGGAACATTGATGAAAGGGATGAAGGGGATGGATTTCTTTTAAAGGCCGATAAGATTATTCCGGAAATGGCACGTGAACAGTCTGGTGCAGTAATCCTTTCTGCAGACACTTAACTGTCCGTATGCAAGAAATTTATCCCCTTTATCCCCTTAATCAATGTTCGATAGGCATTTTTCCGGAAAGCGCGACAATTTCGGAAACGACAACCGCCTTCGTATAGTCAAACTGGAGAAAAGCGTAATAGGTTCGTAATGCAGGGACAGACCAGTCTCCCTGCGCTCGCTGGGGTCAGTCCCTGCATTCCGAACCTATTTTCAGGACAGACATCTGTGAATTCGATTGCCTGGGTCTTGATGAACCTCCACCACCGTATCACGGACACAACCTAATGTCAAAAGGACAGTGTATGACGCCGTTATTTGCCGCGCTCCTACTTACAGGAAGTGCCTTCGCCGCCTCCCTCGAATATGCCGCGACAGACGCTTACGTGGACGTCAGCGAAGGCGGTGTCCCGGTTTTGCGTTACAACCACCGGTCCACCGCTGTCCCGGAAGGTATCGGGCCAGAACTCGCGCGGGGCGATTATGTCAGCGCGCTGTACGGTCTGGACGGTGAACTGCTGACCGATGACTACCCGAAGGACCATCCCCATCACCGTGCGGTCAACTGGTCCTGGGCCACTATCCGGTGGAACGGCGAGGATCGGGATCTGTTTGCCGTGCGCGGGATCCTGGCGCGGCCTGTGGGGAAGCCCCGGGTCACCTCAACCGACGGTTCCCTGGTTATCACCGCCGAAAGCCAATGGAAATGGGATGATGAGACGCCCGTTGTCGCCGAAGCCGTAACCATCCGGATATTCCCGCAAGAAGAATCTGGACGGGCGGTCGATTTTGACATTACGCTGAACGCCCTCGTGGACGGGCTGGAATTCTGCGGGCGTCTGGAAGCGGGCTACAGCGGCTTCAACATCCGCATGGCGCCCGCGCCCGGGCAGGAAATCGTGTTTCATAGCGATGCGGCAGACATGCAGCCGAGACGGGCCTGGGCGGATTATTCGTCGGCATTTTCAGGTAGCACCGGACGCTCGGGGCTTGCCATCCTCCAACATGCCGCCAACCCGGGTTACCCCCAGGAGTGGCGGCAATACCCCGAATTGAACTTTTTTCAGCCGATTTATCCCGGGGGCACACCCATCCCCCTGTCCAAGAGCGAACCCGTCCGGCTGCGTTACCGTCTCTGGATTCACCGGGGCGGCGCGGACGAAACGAAGATGGATGAACAATGGGATGCCTACAACAACACTTCCTCCCGATAAGGTCATTTGGTTCGCACCTTCATGAAAGGAACAATGCCATGAAAACACAGGTTACCCGACGCCAGTTCCTCGGAAGCGCGGCTGCCGCGGCCACCTTCCCCGCCATTATTCCCGGATCCGCCCTGGGGCTGAACGGCGCCGTGGCGCCCAGCAACCGCATCGCGGTGGGCTTTATCGGCGTCGGCGGCAAGGGCACGAACGGGATGAAAAACTTCCTGGGCTGCAAGGACGCCCAGGTGGCGGCCGTGTGCGATGTGAACACCGACGCCCGCGAGCAGGCCAGGAACCTGGCCGGGCTGCCGCCTGAGATGGCCTTCAACGATTTCCGCGACCTGCTGGCGCGGGACGACATCGACGCGGTTCAGGTCGCTACGCCGGATCATTGGCATGTGCTACCGTCCATCGCCGCCGCCCAGGCAGGCAAGCATGTCTACTGCGAGAAACCACTGAGCAACACCATCGCGGAAGGGCGGGCCCTCGTAAACGCGATCAATAAACACGGTGTCGTGTTTCAGCACGGCACCCAGTTGCGCTCGCTGGAGAAAGTCCGCTTCGCCTGTGAGTTGGTTCGCAACGGCCGGCTCGGCACCCTGAAAGAGATCGTTATCGGCTCTCCGCCCGGCCTGGCCACCGGTGTCCACCCGGAGGAACCGGTGCCGCCGGGACTGGACTACGATCTTTGGCTGGGGCCCGCGCCCCATGCGCCCTACACGCCCTGGCGGGTGGGCCGGGAATGCGGCTACCCCGGCTGGTATTTCATTTCCGATTACAGCAAGAGCGGTTGGGTGGCTGGATACGCGGTACACGACATCGATATCGCCCATTGGGGCATGAACACGGAACGGACCGGCCCGATCGAAGTCGAGGGTGAAGGCGTCTTCCCCACGGAAGGACTCTTCGACACGGTCATGACCTACCGCCTCGAGTACAAGTACGCCAACGACGTCCGCCTTGTCATCACCAGCACGGACCAGAATCCCCACGGGGTGCGGTTCGTGGGCGAAAAGGGCTGGATATTCACCCGGTCGGACATAGACGCGGAACCCAAGTCCCTGCTGACGGAAGTCATAGGCCCCGAGGAAATCCACCTGTACAAGAGCACGCTGCACGAGCAAAATTTCCTGGACTGCATCCGGTCGGGCGCGGAAACCCTGACGCCCGCGGAAACGGCCCACCGTTCCACCACGGTCGGCCTGCTGGGCGGCATCGCCCTGAAACTAAAACGCAAACTGCGCTGGAACCCCGAAACAGAACGCTTCCTAGACGATCCGGAGGCCGACGCACTGCTAAGTTGCGCGATACGGTCGCCATGGCAGCTATAAGACGGTAGCGCAAACAGGCCCAAAACAGGGAAAGAACAATTATGGAAGTCATCCCCATACAGCGACAACATCTTGATGCCGTGGGCGCCACCCTGACCGAGGCCTTTATGTGCTATCCCATCAACTGTTATGTGCTCCCCGACGCGGAACGCCGCCGGAAACTGCTGTTATGGACCTATCCCCGTTGGGTGCGTGCCATGATGTTTCGCGGCGAGGCTCTTACCACCTCCGATTTCGCGGGTGCGGCCCTGTGGCGCAAACCGGAGTCGGGGCTCTGGAGCTGGCTGTGGGACCAACTGCGTGCAGGCGTGTTACAGGCGCCCTTCAAACTGCGCCCTGACGAACTCTGGCGCTTGGTCAAGGTGGACGCTGAGGCCACAAAACGAATGCGCCGCAGTTTGCATTCCCCCCACTGGGTGCTGGATCTACTGGGCGTTGCGCCTGAGCATCAGGGGAAAGGGATATCCCGGCAGCTGCTGGAACCCACGCTGGCCCGGGCCGACCAGCAGGGACTCCCCGCGTACCTGATCACCAATAAAGAGGAAAACATCGCTATTTACGGCCGTTTCGGGTTCGAGGTCATTGAGGAGGGATTGATGTCCGGCACCGATGTCATGTTTTATGAACTGCGGCGGCCGCCCCTGAAAAATAAATAATACCGGAAGGAGGTTCATCCCTATGGAAATCGCGACTGAATATGCGGGGAAAGAAGTATGTATTGAACGATCCGGCGGCACGCTGGTGCGGCGCAAGGGCATTTATATCGTTCATCTCCGGGGCGATTATGAAGCCATGGGCCGGCAGCACGGGGAACTGGCCGCAGCGGTATGCGGCGCCGTCGTGCCCCTGTACATGAATGACCTGGTCCATAAACTGGTGGCGCACGCAGTTCCCACCTTTTCCGCGCCCATCGCCGCAACGCTTAAGGGCCTGTTTCACTGGCGCAACCGGGGGGAACTGGGCGAAGAACTGCACGCCCATCTCGGCGCACTCGCGCAGGCCTTGGGCTTCGCCCCGGTGCTTGCGGAACGCCTGTTTACGGTGCCGGACATTTTTCATTACCTGGCCGGACGCAGTTTTGCCGTACTTGCCCCGCCCCCATCCTGCACGGCTTTTTTCGCGTGCGGCGAAGCCACCTTGGACGGGAAACTGCTTATCGGGCGCAACTTTGACTTCTTCGGCCGCGGCGTCTGGAACAGCAACAACGCCGTCATCGTCATGCACCCGGACAACGGACAGTGTTTCTGCTGGCTGGGCGCCCTGGGCGTGCCCGCCAGCGGCCAGGGATTGAATGAAAGCGGCCTCTTTGTCGGGCTCCACTCCAAATTCACCCGCGACGTATCCACAAAGGGCGCGCCCATTTTCAGCATCGTCCATGACGTGCTCGCCCACTGCAGCTCCTTGGACGAAGCCGTTACCCGCATCACCGCCCGGCCCCGCCTCTGCGGGCTCAGCCTGTTCGTGGTGGACACCAAGGCGCGGACCGCCGCCGCCGTGGGTTTTTCCGCGCGCCATGCCGAAGTTGTCCCGGCGGAAGAAGATGTGCTCGTGCGCGCGAATCACTACACCACGCCGGAGATGCAGCGCTTCGAAGCCGGGCCGCATCCCTGGCGGAACAATTCCTACGGACGCTTTCAGCGGCTGGTGGAACTCTTGGAAGAGAAACGGGGCGTCCTCACGGCCGAGGCCGTTCCCGCCATGCTAAGCGACTGCACAGACCCCTTCGAAGGGCGCAAACGGGTTATCGGAGACACCCTCGCCGCCCTGCACAACGCGCAAAGCATCGTGGTCAGCCCCGACGACGACACCTTGTGGATCGCGCGGGGCGATTATCCCGTATGCCACGCCGGGCGCTTCAACGGTTTTCGGCTCTCGGCCCTGTGGGAGGATTCTGCGGAGCGCTGCGATATGCCGGATCTGCCCGGCGGCGGCCACCTGAACGAGAGCGAGCAATTCGCCCTGTATGAATATGAACAAGCCTGGTCAGCGTACATGGACCATCTGAACACCAGCGACGCCATATTCCACCTGCTCCGCGCCGGGGAACACCAGCCCGGAGAGCCTATCTTCCCGCGCATGGCGGGCCTCCTCTTATTGAAGGAAAAGAAGTTTGCTCTCGCGCTGCCCCTGTTGCTTAAAAACACGGAACATGACTACCGCTCTCCGGTGATGCGCGCCGAAGCGCACGTGTGGGCCGGCCGCTGTCTTGATCTGCTCGGCCGCCGGGAAGAGGCCGTCTCCCAGTATAAAACGGCCGCCGCGATTAACGCCTTTCCCGTCTCCCAGGCCGCTGCGAGACACTGTGTTAAACCATTCCGGAAATGGAGCCTTGCCTCCGTATCGCCGGAGTTCCTGGTAGGCACCGCACTGGCCAAGTATTGAAACCCGCTGCGGGATGCGAAGCATTGCGGAAGGACAGAAGCACAGGGCAGGTGCGCAGAACCGCCGAGAAAAGGTGGTGCGTATCCCTCTCTGACCACACCACCCGAATCCCAATTCCCCATACGCCACCTCCGGCGCGGCATGGCGCGCCCGGCTTGAATTCACTGTTTCGAACTTCTGGAATGAGTCTTGAAGAAGTCCCAGATAATCCGCGTGGCATGGATGTCCCGGCTGGTGCGGCCGACCAGAAACTTCGGCCAGGTTTCCGCACCGCCAGGCCATGTGTGGCCGCCGCCGTTAACACCGTAGAAATGAACCTCCACGCCTCCGGGACCGGCGGCATAAATATCCCGAAACACCGTCGTGCCGTCGTCCGGATCTACGTCGGGAAGCGTTATTGATACCGGCGGAGAAAGGGCTTTGTTGACCCTGACCCAGAACGCTACGCTGTCCTCGGCCCTTTGGTATTCGCTTTGGCGGAACAGTCCCTGGTTGACGGTGCCGCCCTGCCAGGGGAAAAAGGGATCGTCCGTACCCTGGACCATGAGAAACGGCAGGGGCTCCGGGAGTTGCTCCGCGTCCTGCCAGCCCTCCGGCAGTGTGATCATGACGGAAGCGGCCGCAGCCAGCCTGCCGGCAAGCGCACAACCCACCCGGTGGGTCATGAGCCCGCCGCTGGAAGCGCCCGCCACGTAAATACGACCGGTGTCCACATTACAGGTGCCGATGAGATGGTCAATAAGCGCGGCGATAAAGGTGACATCATCCGCCGGCGGTCCCAGGATGCTCGACGGTGCGACGGGATCCGCGTTCCAGACGCGCTGGTGGCCGTCGGGATAGGCGACAATGAAATTTTCCTCTTCCGCCAACGCGCTGAAACCGGTCAACCGTTCCATGCTTTTCCCCGTACCGGTGAAGGGGTGCAGGACAATAACCAGCGCCCGTTTCTCCTTGGCGTCAACGTCAGGAGGCAAATGCAGAAGAAACGTACGCTCCCATCCGTCGACAACAATACATTCGCGGCTGCTGCCCGGCACAGGCCCGTAACAACCGGCGCACAGAAGACCTGCAGCCAGGGCCGTAGTCAATACCATAGACCGGAGTTTTCGTTTCACATTCATTTTTCTGTTTTGTCCCTGACGCAATTAAAATTGTCTAACTCCTGATGTCATAACATTGTACATCTTCCCCCGAAAACATCCTCTGTTTTTTATCGAAGAGAACTCCGTCACAGGAATAGCACAAAATGAATCATACATCAGCGATATACTTCGCAAAAGCGTTGCATTTTGCTGCGAGATAGGATATAATCCTAAACAGGATTCACTAAGATAATAAAGGTGTGCGTAATAATGTCCTTCCCCGCAAGTGTCGTCAATAGCCGCATAGAAGCGTTTAAGCAGGCCTGTGTCGAGCGAGGGGTGAAAGTCACCCACCAACGTCTGGAGATTTATCGGGCACTGGCATCGTCGGTGACGCATCCTGATGCCGAGACGATTTATCGCATTGTGCGGAAACGCATTCCGACCATCTCCCATGACACGGTGTACCGCAACTTGAAGCTGCTTTCTGATTATGGCCTTATTGCAGTCGCAGGGACGAGCAATGAGCGGCTCCGCTTCGATGCGAATATGGAACGGCACCATCATTTCGTCTGTGTACAGTGCGGCCTTATCCGCGACTTTTGTTCAGAACAACTGGAAAGCATACATTGCCCCCAGGAAGCCCACGCTTTTGGCGAGCCTGTTTCCCTGCATATCGAGGTAAAAGGGGTGTGCACAAAATGCGGCAGCCACAAGAAGAAAAAGAAGTAGATACATCGACCTGCATAGATCGCGTTAATTTTCTTGGCGCCGGCGGCGCGGCCTCCGGCAGGAACCAGCAAATAAAAGGAGACCGAAGATGAATGGAGAAAGCAAGTGCCCGGTAACGGGTAAAACCCACGCGCATCCCGCCGGAAAAGGAACGTCAAACCGCGACTGGTGGCCGAACCAGGTAAACCTGAAGATACTGCACCAGCACTCCGAGTTGAGTAATCCGATGGATAAGGCGTTCAACTACGCCGAGGAATTCAAGAAACTCGACTTGGCAGCCGTAAAGAAGGACCTCTACGCGCTGATGACCGACTCGCAGGACTGGTGGCCGGCCGATTGGGGGCATTATGGCGGGCTCATGATCCGCATGGCGTGGCACAGCGCCGGCACCTACCGAACGGGTGATGGCCGCGGCGGCGGCGGTACCGGCAACCAGCGCCTTGCGCCCATCAACAGTTGGCCGGACAATGTGAATCTCGACAAGGCACGCCGGCTGCTCTGGCCCATCAAACAGAAATACGGACGGAAATTGTCCTGGGCCGATTTGATCATCCTCGCGGGCAACTGTGCGCTTGAATCCATGGGATTCAAGACTTTCGGCTTCGGCGGCGGCCGCGAAGATATATGGGAACCGGAAGAAGACGTCTACTGGGGCGCCGAGAAAGAGTGGCTGGCCACCAGTGACAAGCCCGACAGCCGCTATTCCGGCGACCGCGACCTGGACAATCCCCTGGCAGCCGTGCAGATGGGCCTGATTTATGTCAATCCGGAAGGCCCTGACGGCAACCCGGACCCGGTTGCCTCCGGCCGCGATGTCCGTGAAACCTTCGCCCGCATGGCCATGAACGACGAGGAGACCGTCGCGCTTGTCGCTGGCGGCCATACCTTCGGCAAGTGTCATGGCGCCGGCCCCGCAACCCACGTGGGACCGGAACCCGAAGCGGCTCCTTTGGAGGAGCAGGGCCTTGGATGGAAAAGCAGTTTCGGCAGCGGCAAAGGCATCGACACCATCAGCAGCGGCATTGAGGGCGCCTGGAAACCGAACCCGACGAAATGGGACATGGGCTACCTGAAGGTGCTGTTCAAGTACGAGTGGGAACTTTGCAAGAGCCCCGCCGGCGCTCACCAATGGCATCCCATCAACTGTGAACAAGAGGACATGGTCATAGACGCACACGACGCTACCAAGTTTCACAGGCCGATGATGACCACCGCCGATATGTCGCTGCGTTACGACCCGGGCTTCGAGCCTATCGCGCGGCGCTTCCAGCAGGATCCCGAGGCTTTTGCGGATGCCTTCGCGCGGGCATGGTTCAAACTGACCCACCGCGATATGGGCCCCCGCGCACGCTATCTCGGCCCGGAGGTCCCCGAAGAGGATCTCCTCTGGCAGGACCCGATACCGGCTGTGGACCATGCATTGATCGACGCGCAGGACATCACGGATCTCAAATCTAAGATTCTCGCTTCAAGCCTGTCCATCTCGGACTTGGTCTCCACAGCGTGGGCGTCGGCATCCACGTTCCGGGGTTCTGACAAACGCGGCGGCGCGAACGGGGCGCGTATTCGTCTTGCGCCACAGAAGGACTGGGAAGTCAATGAGCCTGAACGGCTTGCGAACGTCTTGAAAACCCTTGAGGGTGTCCAGCAAGCATTTAACGCTGCGCAGTCAGGCGGGAAAAAGGTATCGCTCGCTGATGTGATTGTCCTGGGCGGTTGCGCTGCCATCGAACAGGCGGCTAAAAACGCCGGACACGAAGTAAAGGTTCCTTTCACGCCGGGACGCACCGATGCGTCACAGGAACAAACGGACGTGGAAGCCTTCTCCGTATTGGAGCCGTCTGCTGACGGCTTTCGCAACTATCTTAAGGCCAGGATCAGCATAGCGGCTGAGCACCTGCTGATCGATCGCGCGCAACTGCTGACGCTGACGGCGCCTGAAATGACCGTGCTCATCGGCGGCCTGCGTGTCTTGAATGCCAACTTCAAACAGGCGCAGCACGGTGTCTTTACCAAACAACCGGAAGCGCTTACCAATGACTTCTTCGTAAACCTGCTCGACATGGGCACGATGTGGAAGCCCACCTCCGAGGCCGAAGACGTCTACGAAGGCCGTGACCGTGCGACAGGCGAACTCAAGTGGACCGGATCCCGTATTGATCTCCTTTTCGGTTCGAACTCCCAGCTGCGGGCCGTGGCGGAAGTATACGCCTGTAAAGATTCCCAGGAAAAATTCCTGCAAGATTTCATCGCGGCATGGAATAAAGTAATGAACCTGGACCGTTTTGACCTCACCGGTTCGAAGTAAACGGATAGAATAGAGAAACGTTTGATGAAAGTACGGGGCCTGTCGTCTTAAAAGAAGGCGGCAGGCCCCGTGGAATTTATGGGATCTATAGGACTTATGGGACTTATGGGACTTATGGGACTTATAAGGTATTAGACCTGCCGCTCAGAATAGAATTCCAAAACAGTTCCTTTCTATTTTGGCGACAACACAAGGAAAACCGCATGCCTATCCCATTCCTTTTGATGGGTTGTATCATGGTTTTGGTGAGCGCTTCAAACGATGTTGTATCTCCCGAAATGTACTATGCCGACACGGACCATGGACGCCCTTTCGCCAAGGATCCGGACGTGGTGCGTTTCAAGGGGCGATGCCTGCTGTACTATTCGATGAGGCCCGATCCGCGGCTCGGCATCGGCATCGCCAAGAGTGTCGACCTGACCCACTGGCACAAAATCGGCGAAATCGAGCCCGCTGGTGATTGTGAGCAGAAGGGCATCGGCGCGCCGGCCGCGCTGGTCCATGCTGGCCGCGTGCACCTTTTCTACCAGACCTACGGCAACGGCCCCAAAGACGCCCTGTGCCACGCCTTCTCCGAAGACGGCCTTCATTTTGAGCGCAACCCCACAAATCCGATTTTCGCGCCGAGCGGTTCCTGGACGGTGGGACGCGCCATCGATGCCGAGGTGTTCCTGGACGGAGAAACGGCATATCTGTACGGCGCCACCCGCGACCCGGAAATGAAACGGCAGATGCTTTTTGTCGCCACCGCCCCCCTTGCAGCCGGTTTTGTCCGGGACAGTTGGACCCAGCGGTGCACCAGCCCTATCCTCGCGCCGGAGCTGCCCTGGGAAACCAAATGCATTGAGGCCCCGTCGATCATCACGCATGACGGCCGGTATTTCATGTTTTACGCGGGCGGCTATAACAACGACCCGCAGCAAATCGGGGTGGCCGTATCCCCGGACGGCCTGGCTTGGAAACGGCTTTCAACAGATCCCCTGCTGCCGAACGGTCCTCCGGGCTCCTGGAATCACAGCGAATCGGGGCACCCCGGTGTTTTTGTAGACGATGACGGCCAAGCGTGGCTCTTCTTCCAGGGCAACAACGATGACGGCAAGACATGGTACCTGTCCAAAATGAAGATCGCCTGGGACGGTGCCGGGCTCCCCTATCTCATCCGTCCCGAAGATGGCCGGGAATATCGCCTGCAACCGGAGAAAAACGACTGAAAGATTTATGTTGTTCCACATGACGTGGTCCAGTAAGACGCGGGGCAAAGAGAACACTGCAACGGCTATTCCGAACAGAAACGGGATGTAAGCGTCATCCTGCCGACCGGCGCCGCGCTTTGTACGATCAGGCAGGTATGTATATTTCCCGGATCATCTTCGGCACTATGACCCTCCAGGGTATTGTCCGGCATGAACGTTTGCGTCACGTCCAAAGGAGCATCGCCCTCGATATCAAGCACCGCCTCAGGGGCAATAACGCTATAGCGTTTCCCCTCGCCGGAGATGGAAATCTTTTCCTCCGTGCCAAGATGCCAGCGAAACAGGACGATGTCTGTTTTTCCGTTCTCAAGAACCACTTCATCGGTTATGCTCATGGTTGAAGCATCCCAGCAAACCGTCCTCGCCCATTTTTCAAGGTTTTCATAACACGCCGTGCCGTCCACGATTACGGTTCCGCCTGAAGCGTCCAGTTTATCCACACGTATGGGGGCAATCCCCCCCGCTTTTTGCCACCCAGGAGGACACACAAGTTCACCCGCTTTTGCCGTCTTATCAATGACCGCCGTACCCAGCTGCAGCACATTATGGCCCACTCCCGGCGTATAGTCCGTCATCATCCGGGGGTGGTGGTAGGCTGGCGTACCCGCCTCGATAAGGACAGGACGGCCCCGGACGATAAAATTAACATGCCCCCGGTCCTGGTGGTCGTGCTGATCAAGTTCATGACCACCGCGAACCCACACCCCGCTGGCCGTATCCTCCCACCCGCTTCGCCAGTTCACCCGCGTCGCGCGTTCGTAACAGGCAAAGAGCGGCGGGGCCGCCTCCAGTCCGACAGGCTGGAGAGCGCTAGCGGCAATTCCGGCCACGTCGTCCGAAGGACCGCTTACCTGGCAGGCCAGCGCCCAGCGCGCCACGGGACTGCCGATGCACACCGCGAGCAGGGACAGCAGTGGACGCGTCCGTTCCGCCGCGCCGTACGCCCCGCCGGCGTCAAAACAATTGATGACCATAGTGCCGGGCTGAAAGTGATGGACCAACCATGTGGGAAAATTCTTCAGGAAAGGATGGTCCATGGCACGTCTGTCTCCCGCCGCTGCCATCGCGCGCGCCGCGTTCAAGAGACTGGCCACGGTAAAGGAAGCATACCCGAAGCCTTCTTCAAATTCTCCTTTATCGCCGTGCGCATCCAAGGCGGCCAGCAGATTTTTCACACCCAGTTCATAGGCGTCCCGGTGCTGTTCCACTCCCAGCACCAGACAGGCCCGAACCAACCCTTCCGTAGGGAGCACCCATTGATTGGTGACCGGGTTGTTGGTGCGTACAAACCAGGGTCTTTGGGCCTGCCAGTCGTCCCGCACTCCCGCGACTTCCCTCTCGAGCAGGACCTTCAACCGTTCCTGTAACGGGGTCGCAAGGGCATCTTCCGGCAGCATTTCCAGGGTGTCCGCAATCGCGCGAACACCGCATCCGGTCGCGAGCCAGTTACCGTCCTTGCCATCGGCGGGAAGGTGGTTCCCCGGCGCGTACAGGGTCCAGCCCGGCCTCTGTAAAGGCGACCAGGAGGAGGACATCTCTTCCAGTTGTGCCTCGACCCGTTCCAGAAACCGTGCTTCACCGCTGAATCGATAGGCTGCGGACAGCAGGGGCAACTCGTTCGACAGGGTATTACAGGCGGCAAAGTCCGACATGGCCAAAGCGAAGTACTCTCGAATTTCATCCTCCAGGGCATTTGCGCGCCCGTCTAACCAAGTGCGGTTTTGCCCCACTTCGGCCAATGTCTTTGCCCGGCGGATAACGGGTAATCCCACGATCTCACGCGCCTGTTCAAGGATCTTTTCCCGCTGGGCGTTCAACGAGGGATCCTGCTTCACGTGATCCAGCAATACCGCCCAGGACCGCACCTCCGGGACATCCTGTCCAAAGGAACAAAACGCCATAGAAAGCATGCAAACAGAAAACAGACAGCGCATGATATCTCTCCACACTTACCAAGGCTTAAACACACCTAATATCTATAACGCTTCCGGCAGCAGTTCGAACACCAGGACCTCAAAGGGAGCGAGTTCAAAGCAATATGGCTCCCCTGCTTTCAGAAACGCTACAGGAACAGGACGCTGATTGGGCCTGGGCGAAGTCACGCGGAATCTTTCGGGCGCGTCCTCCGGAAGTTCGAGGACCGCGCCGACCTCTACCGTAATGGTTCCTGGCTGTTCGGAGGGGTTGCGCAAAACCAAAATGGCTTTGCCGGGACTCCAGGACGCCCAGCCGTAGGGCTGGTTATCACCGGGATCACCGCCGACCCAGTGCGTATCCACGAACACTTCTGTATTGGCGTGCGCCCAGGAGGCCGCCTGGGCCAGGACATCCCACTGGGCCGGGCTAAGAAGATCTGGAGCGATATAAAGTTCCTGCAGGCTGGTCCCGCTGCCGAAGAACGACCATATCTCATCAGCCATTTCCTGGACATCGTTACCCAGTTCCGCCGCCATGCCGTGATGGGCCTGCACAATGCCTTGTGTCATCAGTGCGTTCAGGGGGTAGAGCGGTCCTTTCTGTACGATATTGCGGTAGGTCCAGGTGTCACGGTAGTTGATCCACTGCTGCCGCTTGGAACCTTGCCCGGAAAAACCCATGTCGCCCGACCCGCGCCAGATGTTGTCCGCATGCCATAGAAAATACGGGGACGGCCAGGTGCCCGTAGTCGCGCTGATATAGAGATCCGGGGCATTTTCACGCAGTTCGTTTGTAAGATTCATGAGCGCTTCTACATCATTGAGATAATCACGGCTGCCGCGGGCGCCCGCGCCCAGTCCCGCACCCATTCCGTCAAACTTGAAGAAATTAACACCATAGTCGCGAATCATTTCCTCGCATATGGCTTTGAACCAGGCGTAATAACGCGGTCCGGCCATGGAAAAACCGCTTGCATTGATCTCATACCCCTGTTCCCGACCGAACGCCAGGCGCTGCTCGCGCGTTTCGCCGTACCCACCGAAGGGAGAAAGCCAGGTTCCCACAGTGGAATGGTATCGGGCCGCTTTATCACGCAGGGGGGCGAAGCCGTTGGGAAAGCCGTCATGAAAGTCCCACAGCGTGCTGTTGTCGTCCCACCCGTCATCGAACACAAAACTCTGCAGAACTACCCCGCGCTTGACAGTCAGTTCCTCACCGAAACACGTTATGGCTGCCAGAGCCTGTTCTTCATTGAACTTTCGGTCGCCCCAGGCAATGTCGTACCAGGAATTGTAATGGAGGAAGGGGCGATAGGGGTGGGCGCGTTCCCGTTCCAGGTAATACAAAAACCCGCGCCGGGCCTGGTCGGCAGGAACCGCGCCCAGCACACACGATTGGTGCAGTGTCTCCCCCGCTTTCAGCGTGTTTCCACGCCGGGTAAAGCACAACACCCTCCCCGTTTCCAAGGTACTTTCAGAAATCGGGCTTTCATAGGCAAAGAACATCGACGCCGCGACAACCGGCGCCCCCTGAGTATCCCCTGCAAGGGCGGCGTGCTCCACTTCCAGGTCCAGCAAAGTTATTGCTTCCACGTGCAGATCATGATCACGCGGCGTAATCGTCACCTCCTGTGTCACGTAATTGGACCCATCGCGGAGGGTGACGGCAAATACCAGATCGACACCCTCGCTTCTGTTATAGAACGGCATCCGCAACCGCCACCCCTTGAAACGTTCCGCAAGACGCCGCGCTCGGGGCTGGGCGGTCACTTGTTCCCTGGTTACTCCGCCGCACATCTCGAAATCCGCCGCGCCCAGAACGCGTCCTCCCTCCAGTTCCAACGCGAATGGTGATGTACTTTCGGCACCAGTCCTGCCCTCTCGCATATTTTTAAAATGCGTGGAAAGGCCGGCCTCACCCCAGTGGTACACCGTTTCCAGCAGATTGTTTTTCAAGGTGGCACCTGTATCGGTCATTTCGAGGATCGCGGCATCCGGCAAGGTTCCTGGATACGCCAAGTCACCTGAGGTTGCGGGCTGAAAAACAAATAAACACAGTAAGACCCCCATTACCGTTGCGACACAGCGTAAAATCCTTTTCATAGTCAGTTTCCTTTGCATTTTGATCAAGATTAGCAGAATCGAGATGAAACCTGCAGGGGCCAACCTACATTCCAAGGATAACATAATCGCGGATATAAACGGTTCTTGAACAGGGATAATTTATTGTTTTCAGTTGCAATCCCGCCTTCACTGCAAGTATGCATGTAATTTAGGGTATCATTGTCACATAATGAATGATGGCCTACCGCGAATCCGCCCCAAGGCGCAATAACCCTCTGGAGAAAATAAGATGACTGTTTACCGGATACTGGGCGCACTTCTATTTATCCTATCAACGATATCGGCACAAGCCGATTTCCATGTATCGCCGACCGGTTCCGATACGAACCCGGGCACGGAAAGCAGTCCGTTCCTGACGCTGGAACGAGCGCGTGACGCGATACGCTCCCTGAAAGAGAAGGAAGACTTGCCGGAGGGCGGGATCAAGGTATGGATTCACCCGGGAAACTACACGGTGAAACAGTCCTTTCAATTAACCACCGAGGATTCCGGCAGCGCTGACGCACCGTTGATCTATTGCGCCTTTGGACCGGAAACGCCCCGCTTCAGCGGCGGCATCCGGCTGGATGCGTTCACCCTTCTGGACGACCCGGAAACGCTGAATCGGCTGCCCGAATCCGCCCGGGGAAGCGTCATGACCGCGGACCTTGACCGGGCAGGCGTGGCAGAAATCATTCCCCTTGAATTGGGCGGTTTCAGCAGCGGGCGCGGCTTCACCACGCATCCCGTAATGGAACTGTATGTGAACGGCGAACCCATGGTTCCTTCGCGTTGGCCCAATGAGGGCTTTGTGCAGACCGGCGAGGTCATGGGACCGGCAACCCTCAAGGCGTGGGACAACCGCCCCGGCTCTCCCGAAGGGCGCTTCAAATACCTCGAGGACCGTCCGGCGGCGTGGGTCAATGAACCGGACGCCTGGCTCTATGGATACTGGTTCTGGGACTGGGCGGACTCCTATGAAAAGATCGAACGTATCGATGCGGAAACGCGTGAGATTACACTGGCCCAACCCTGGCACAGGTATGGCTACCGCCAGAACCAGCGCTATTATGCGGTAAACCTGCTCTGCGAACTGGACGTGCCCGGAGAATGGTATCTGGACCGAACAAAGAGAAAAGTATATCTGTTTCCCAAAAGTTCCCTGGACGGTGCAATCGTGGAACTATCCACAGTCCCCTTCCCCCTGATGGAGGCCAAAAACCTTTGCCATGTCCGCTTCCAGGGGATCACCTGGGAATGCGGCGCTGCGGACGGTGTGCGCATAGAGAGCGGCGAGGATTGCCGCCTGGAAGGCTGCATCATACGAAAAATGGCGGGAAACGGCGTAGAGATCAAGGGCGGGTTCAAACACTCGGTACAGTCCTGCGACATCCATACCCTGGGTCGGGGCGGCATCGTCCTCTCCGGCGGCGACCGTAAGACCCTCACGCCCGGGGAACACCTGGTGGAGAACTGCCATATCCACCACCTTTCGCGTATCGACCACACCTATACGCCCGGTGTGCTGGTGGACGGCGTGGGCAACCGTGTCCGGCATACCCTTATTCACGATGTGGCCAGCAGCGCCTTTCGCGTGGGAGGCAACGAACATCTCTTCGAGTTCAACGAAGTCTTCCGGGCTGTGCTGGAGTCCGACGACCAGGGCGGCGCGGACATGTGGGGCAATCCCACCTTCCGGGGCAATGTGTACCGGCACAATTACTGGCATCACCTGGGCAATCCGGCGAAGGAAAGCGAATCGGCCCATTCCATGCAGGCGGGCATACGCCTGGACGACGCCATCTGCGGTACCCTGATTGAGGGTAACATATTCCACCGCTGCTCGACAGCGCCGACTTTATTCGGCGGCGTGCAGATTCACGGCGGCAAAGACAACCTGATCCAGGATAACCTCTTCGTTGACAACGCAGCAGCGGTCAGTTTTTCGCCCTGGGGCGACACGCGCTGGCGCGAATTCGTCGCCGCTGCCCTTGAGGCCCCGGAAATCGACCGGGACCTGTACCTGGAACGCTACCCGGCGCTGGTGGCGCTGAACGAAGGACATGATATCAACACGGTGCGCGACAACATCGCGCTGCGCTGCGACGCGCTCTTCCTCCGCGCTCCGGAAGGCACCGTGTCAGAAAATAACACGGAATATCCCGAAGGCAAGGAACTAAGTGAAGGGCCGGACGGTCGCTTGATCTGGTCCGAAACAGAAGCACAACAGCTCGGCCTTGAAGGTCTGCTCTTTGCGAAGATGGGTTTATATGAAGACCCGTGGCGACAGGGACCGGACACGGAGTGGTCCCTGCGCGCTTCTGCAAAATAACCCTCCATCAATACACGGCCCGCGCCCGGAATCAGTTTTTCTTCTTTTCCGACGCAGGTTTCTTTGCTCCGGTGCCCATGCCACGCCCCAGGCCCATGGCATCGAATCCCAGTTTGTCCCGGACGGCGTCCACACTTTGCATCACCCGTTCCCACTTCTCATCACGCTCCCGGTTGAACAGCTCCATCTGGTGCTGGTTATAGGACAGGGCGGACAGGTTTACGCCCACCAGTCGTACCCGGGCGCGTCGGGCCTTTCCCTTAGGCAGCAGTTCACGCAAGGCCTGCAGGATCACGCTGTCCAACGCGGAGGGTTCGGGCAGCGACCGGGCGAAGGTCTTGGTCTCGAAATCGCCGTAACGCACTTTAAGGGTGACACGGCGCGTTTCCAGCCCCTCGGCGCGCAGGGTATACGCGCAATGCTCCGCCAGCCGGAACAGGACAGGTTCAATCTCTTTCCAATCAAGAATGTCGTGGGAAAAGGTGGTCTCCCGACTGATGGACTTCGGCTGCTCCGCTGGCGCCACGCTGTCGCTCCCGAAACCCAGGGCGGCCTCGAGCAGACAACGGGCCATATGTTCTCCCATGCACCGCTTCAGCAAATACTCCGGGGTCTCAGAAAGTTGCCTCACCGTCATAATGCCCATTTGCTCGAGCGTGTCCCTCGTATGGGGTCCCACGCCGGGCAGCACCCCGACCGGCAGCGGCGCAAGGAAGTCCCGTTCCGCGCCTGAAGCCACCGACAGATAACCGTCGGGTTTGCAAGCATTGGCGGCGATCTTGGCCACCATCTTGTTGGAAGCGATGCCGACGGTCGCGGTAATTTTTTCCTGTTCCACAATCCGCCCCTTGATGTGGGCGGCGAGGGCGGCTTCGTCTCCAAATAAATGTATGGATCCCGTGATGTCCAGGTTGGCCTCGTCAATCGAGGCCATCTGCACCTGGGGCGTCACGCCTTCCAGGACTTCAAAGATGCGCCGGGAAGTCTCCCCATAAACGCCGTGGCTGCAAGGGATGAAAATGCCCTCCGGGCATAGTTTTCGGGCCTGCGCAATCGGCATGGCCGAATGCACGCCGAAGCGGCGCGCTTCGTAAGAGGCGCTGGACACCACGCTGCGCGCGTCATCGGCACGCCCCCCCACGATCAGCGGCTTGCCCCGCAAGGCGGGGTTTAAAACGGTTTCCACAGAGGCGAAGAAGGCATCCATGTCTATGTGCAGAATACGGCGTTGCATGGCGGTGATCACATACCTTCGCGCAATGCCAGCGGGCGCGCGCGTCCCGGATTACAGGGCCGCAAGCGGAATCAGCCAGCAGCGGACCCGTTCCCGCTTCCAGGTATAGGACACGGCCACCCCGTCCTTAGTGCGTATGATGGCGGGATAGGAATATTCCAAATCCGTTTCCGGCGGATCATCCTGAAAATGGGCGAACAACTCCCAGGAATCGCCATTGTCACGGGAAATGCCCAGGGACAGCGGCGTGCGCGGCCCCCAGTTCTTGCCGATCGGATTAAAGACCAGCAGCACCCGGCCATCATCGAGGCGCAGCGCGTCGAGACCGCTGTTGTTATTGGGCAGACCCGCGTCCCGTACGGGCGTCCAGGTCTTGCCATAGTCCCCGGAATCGGCGCGCCAGGCACGGCCGGCGCAGGCGCGTAACAGCGCATGCACGTTACCCGGGGAGGATTCCCAAAACGTCGGCTGAATGGCGCCTTTGCCCTTAAACACCGACCGGTCTATTTCAAAGTCTTCCGAGCGCACCCAGGTCACGCCCCGGTCCGTGGAACGGTCGGCAAACGCTTCCCAGAGGTTGAATTCGGTGGAGGCCGGCGCCAGCCAGCTGCCGTCGGACAGGATGATGGGCTTGTTCTTTACCGGGCCCCGGCCACCCGCGTCACCGGGCACCAGCTCACGCGGCTGCGACCAGGTGGCGCCGTGGTCCCCCGAAGACATCCACCAGGTTTTCCAATGGGGGATTTCCGGGCCCACTTTGAAAAAGAGATGCACCGCGCCCTCCGCATCGGTAAACAGCACGGGATTCCAGTGGGCGCAGGGTTCCACTTTCGCGGCAAGGTACGGCGGCAGCCACTTTCCATCGAGACGCCGCGACATCCAGATCCCTACATCGGGATCCTTTTCCTTGGTGCCGGCGAACCACGCGGCGATCATGGTGCCGTCCGAGGCCTGGGCTATGGTGCTCGCATGGCACTGCGCAAAGGGCCGGTCATCTTCAAAGACGAAATCCACGGCGCCGCCCGCAACCACTACGCGCGCTTCAAAATCCTTAGCCGACAGCGCGCCCTCTTCCTTCAGGGCATTCGGCCATACCATGGGTTCCTCCTTTTTATCGGAAGCGTTATCCTTCTCCGCTGTCACCGGCTTGGTTTCCGTTTTCCCGTTCGTGGCGCACGCGCCCAGAATCAACCCAAGTGCCAGCACGAGAACGGCACATTTATGCATATGCATACAATTTTCTCCTTATCCGGTTACAACTTGCGCCGGGTTCCGCCTCACAGATCCGAAACGCCGCCGCTCAAAGCGTGTGATTATACAACACCGTCTTTCATTCCCGTGAACCCTGCGCGGCATACCACGCCACCCTGCAAAACAACGGTAAAGACGGTGTCCCATGCTATTTTTTCTTCACGAAGACGTTATTCTGTCGGACAGGACATCCGTGCATAAGTATCAATAGGACTATCGGGGACAGTGGGCGTAAAAAAACTTGTGAGATTGCATTTACATATCGTCAAAAAGAAACTGTTGATATCCACCTATGTCGTCATCTTGCGAATTGATCACTTTCTTTCCGTCCTCAAGTCCCTTATATACGTTAATGTTTTCTGTGATGATTGGGAGGCAATAGTCTCCCGCCTTTTCCCTGATTTGGTCACCATTAAAACGTAACACTTGCCAACCTGCAGTTTTAAGGTCATTATCTCTTAAATTATCTTGGGCGGCTCTCTGCGGATTCGCATGCCAAGTATCACCATCCGCTTCCACATCAAGTTTCCCTTCATTGCAATAGATCGCAAAATCCAAGGCGTATTCATTACCCCTGGCAGTTACAAACTCCTGGCGCTCCGCTGGGATATCGTGTCTTTTAAGTTCAGCCCACAACCGATCCTCCAACTTGCTTTCATCGTAGAGATCGTTGACTTCCACTGCTGAGTGAAATTTATCCCATGTTGTTGGGATGAAAACTATGCGGCGGAATCGACGGCTGTATATGGGAAAAGGGAGTTTCTTCAACGAGGAGACGGTAAGTTTAAAGTAATATCGTGCACTTCTGTCGTTCTTTGGTTCATTGGGAAACAAATCGGAACGACGTATCTTTTCTATTTCAATAACCTCCGCAAAATAGTTTATCGAGTGCGCATCACTACCGAAAGCATTCGTCATATAGAATGCCAGCCAATTGGGGGGCCATCTTTTAGCCAGCCATTTCTCAACGCTTATTACAGGAATTCTATACCAGCGCTTCTTAATGAGAAGTTCAAAATCAAAGGGATTATTCATTATCGCAACAAGAACTTCGCCGCGTTTCTCAGAATATGATTTTGAAGTATCATCCATTTTTTATTTGCACACCATCCACGGGGTTAATTATAAATCTAAGAGGTTTTTTCTGAACTGACATATATGTTTCTATCCCTTTTGTAAAACAAATATTTCATTCAAAAATTTATGGGAATACGAATTTCCTCTATTGATTCTATTTCGTAATTATCATCAAAGAAAACACAATGGATTCCCAGGTTTAGTAAAGTACTGACAAACTGCATCTTCATTATAAAGATCAAATTAACAAGCCGTCTAAAACCGGCAAAGTTATCTTTCTATCGCCAAGATTGTTCGTCCCCATACGTCAATATCACCATCGGACACAATAGGCCGCAGGCGGAAGCGGTACGACTCGGCTTTGCAGGGAATCAGGTACCCCTCGTGAGGCCAGGCGCCCCAGCTGTCGTCGCCGCCGACGCCCTGCTGTTTCCAGTCCACATTCAGCACAACGAAGTCCCGCCAGGGCAGTTCACAGGGATGTTCCGCCGCTTGCAGGTCGTCGGCCGTGTGATGCATGGCATTCACGCTCAGGAGTTGGGCGGGATCAGCTATAACCAAAAGGCCGGCACCGTTTCCGTTCTGTAGTGCGGCCCAGCGCACATCCACCTTGTTGCCGCTCTCGCCGGGTTCAACATAGTCATAACAGAACTGGTCGCGCACGACGCCGCTGTAACGCCCCACGGGGGCGTCCATCCGGTCGATATAGGTTTCCTGGGGCCCCCGGCCCAGCCAAGTGATGCGGTCGAACCCGGCCGGCATCACCATCTGCATGCCAAGGCGCGGCAACTGGGGCAGGTCGGTCTTCTTCGGGATGAACGACGCCTCCACGAGCACTTCCCCACTTCCCAACACCGTATAAATTGTGGTCCAGCGCACATCGGCCTTCGGCAGGGAATGGGTGACGGTTACGGCCACCCGCTGCGGGTCCGAGGCGTCCACCTTGAACTCGCGCACCCGGGCATCCTCATGGGCCGTTTTCCAAACACCCTGGGTGTTGTCCATATTGCGGCCCCGGTCATTGTCAATGGGCGCGCGCCAGAAATCGGGACGGAGCGGTGATTCGATGAGTTCCATTCCGGCAAGCGTCAACGAGGCAAGTGTGCCTGCCGCTTTGTCGAAACGCACGGCAACATTTCCGCCCGTCACTGTCGCCCCGGCATCGTCTTCCGCCACAGAAAGGACGGCCAGGGCATCCGGCGTAACGACTGCTGCTGGCGCGTGGTCGGGCAATTTGAACTGGTCCCAGGCAAGCTCATGGTCTTTTGGCGCCCAGCGTTGCTCATTGATAAGGCGGAAACTCAGGTCCAGGAAATATTCGGCACCGGGTTCCGCCTGAAAGGTCTGCAGGGGAATGGTCACCTGCGCGGTGGCGCCCGGCGCGATGGCAGGGCACGGCATCCTCCCCTCCTGAAGCACGCGACCGTCGCCGGTCAACTGCCAGTGCAGTTCAGCGATTTCATTCAGTACAGTGAAATCATACCAATTCTTGACTTCAACGATTCGTGCTGCAAGGTCCACCGGCTTGCAGTGCGCGTATTGGTAAATATGCTTGACCTGTAGCAGCCCCGGGTGCGGTTCGCGGTCCGGTGACACCAACCCGTTGCAGAGGAAATTCTGGTCACTCGGCGTATCCGGCGGTCCATAATCCCCGCCGAAAGCCCAGAAGGTCGGCTCGCCGGGCTGGGGCGCGCGATGGATGCGGGGTGGTTTTAAGGCAACCGGCGCGCGCAGCGCCTGGTCCACCCAATCCCAAATAAATCCACCCTGCAGGTGGGGCTTGGAATAGATGAGGTCCCAGTAGAGCCACATGTTACCGCTGCTGTTGCCCATAGCATGAGCATACTCGCAGAGAATCAACGGCTTGGTGCGCGGCGCGCCGGCGGCAAGGTTGAACGCCTCGCCCCAGCCGCCGTCCACGGCGTTGCCATTGGCATAGTCCGCCAGCAAGGCGGGCTTGGAATACATGGGGCAGAAAATATCCGTATTCCGGTCCAGTCCCGCCCGCTCATAATGCACCGGGCGGCCGGGGTCACGCTGCTTGATCCAGTCGTAGGTGGCCATAAAATTCGGGCCGTTGCCCGCTTCATTCCCCAGAGACCAGATAATGACGGAGGGATGATTCTTGTCGCGTTCCACCATCCGCACGGTGCGATCCATGTGTGCATCCAGCCATTCAGGCGGATTGGCCAGGGATTGGCGGCCATAACCCATGCCGTGGCTTTCGATGTTCGCCTCATCAACAAGATACAGGCCGTACTGGTCGCACAAGTCATACCAGGCGGGCTGGTCCGGATAATGACAGGTGCGCACGGCATTCACATTGTGCCGTTTCATCACCAGGATGTCCTTGACCATGCCTTCCACCGTGACCGCCTGCCCCAGGTCAGGATCGGTTTCATGACGGTTCACGCCCTTGATTAGGATGCGCTTTCCGTTGACGAGCAAATCGCCGTCTCTGATTTCAACCTTGCGGAAGCCCGTGTTTACGGCCACGGCCTCAACAGTGTTCCCCGCGGCGTCTTTCAGGCTGAGCACCACCTTATAAAGATGGGGCGTTTCAGCGCTCCATTTCAGGGGATCGGCCACGGGCGCCGTAAGCATGCCTTTTGCGGCGCCATCAGGCGGAACATTCAGCGCTGAAGAGGATGTTGTCACCGTGTTCCCCGCAGCGTCCAGCAAATCAGCCTGCACCGTTACAGCGGTTTCAGCGCCGGTATGGTTTTCAAGTTCCACGGCCACTTTCAATTCGGCATTCCGGTATTCCCCGTCTAACCCGGTGCTGACTTCGAAATCGCGCAGGTGCAGATTCGGGGGCGACCAGAGATAGACGTCGCGAAAGATACCGCTCAAGCGCCAGAAATCCTGGTCTTCCAGATAGGACCCGTCGCACCAGCGGAAATTCTCAACGGCAAGCAGATTTTCCCCCGGCTTGAGATAGGACGTGATGTCAAATTCAACAGGGGTACGGCTGTCCTTGCCCAAGCCTACTTTCTGCCCGTTGACCCACAGGTAGAACATGGAGTTTACACCGTCAAAGGTAATCAGAACGCGTCTTCCCGACCAGTCCTCCGGCACAGTAAAGGTATGGCGATAGGAATTGACCGTGTTGTTCGGATCGTCTTCCGGCACATACGGCGGTTCCCAGGGCTTTGGCCAGGGATAGGGAATATTCACATAAATGGGGATACCATACCCGTGTATTTCCACGTTTGACGGCACCGGTATGGTTGCCCACGCGCTGTCGACAAAGGCCGGTTCCCAGAAATTGGGCACACGCCCCGTGTGGTTGGCGGCGTACTGGTATTTCCAGTCCCCGTTCAGCGACCGGTACCACGGGGACTTGATCCGTTCCGCATTACAGACGGGTCCGATCCGGCGGGCCGTTTCCGCATCGGGGCAGATCACAGCGCTAGCGTGGGGCGGCAGGTTGTTGACACCGGTAAGCCGAGGGTTCTGCCAGTCTTTCAGGGTGCCGTTTTCAGCGAAGGTGCATGCGGGGAAACATGCCGCCAGGCAACATCCAAGCAGGAAGGCGTGGGGCAGGCCCATTTTCTGTCTTTTTGACAGATACCTGGGCGCACAGATCTGATTTTTAGTTTTTATGGTGCGCATGGAAGCTACTCCTTTTCGCCGGTTGAATTATAGGCGCCGGAAAGTCGCGGCCGTTTGATCGGACCGTAGCGACCGACACGGAACTGTTCATCTTCTCCCGCTACCGAGGCGCCCTGTGCTTTGAATTCTACTTCCCAGTGGCAAGTCATTTCCACCCGAGTTTCCCTCCACCAGTTAAAACAACGCTGCCGTCAATACCGCTGAAGCAATTCCAGCATCTTCCGGTCTAGCTGGTGTCCTTCATATGCTTCGTAGGCCACATCGGCGCGGCCGCTGTCCAGCACCCCGAAAGAACCCCGGAAGTTCCACAGCGCCCAGCCAATACCCGCCCGCTGAAAAGAGCGCAGCACGTCTTCCATCCAACGCAGGGTTGCCTCATGGGGTGTTTTATTAAAGGAACCCCATTCTCCTGCCATAACGCCGACATTCTTTTCGCGGAGCGTGGCCCAATCCTTATACGTGGTTTCCCAGAGCCAATCGGCGTCCTCATCGCAGGCGCTCTGGAAACGCCCCTCACGTTCTTTGAAGACAAGCCGGCCGATGGGATCTCCCCATTTGGGGATCCAGGGGACTTCATCCCGCTGGCCATCGCCGAAGGTGATCACTGCCCGGGTGAGACTGAGCCAGTCCCCTTCCGTGACGGACGCCTCCACGGTGTACGTCCCCGGAGGCAGTTGCAGCACGATATTCTTGTCATAAGTGCATTGATAGTCGTTGTATTCCGGGCGGCGCCGGGACGTCTTCCAGGGGCCTTCACCCGGCCCTGTCGTGAAAAGTTCATCGTGAAGAGTCTTCCCGGCGCTGACTACGCACAAACGCGCCCGGCTGGAAACATCACCCACCGTTAGCGTCAGTTCCGCCGGATGCGCCAGCGCCACTTCCAAAACAAGGGGGGCGGCCAATTCCGGTTTCCAAGGGCCGTACAGAAAACCGCCGCACCCTTTTCGGGCGGGCCATTCAGGCGTCGGCCACTGATCGGACCCGGACGCCCAGGTCGCCCGGTAATGGGTCAGATTAAAAGGCTGGTAGCCCCGGGTGGACTGGGCCACCCGCAGGGGAATCAGGGCTTCACAGGGTTTCGTACCCCAGTCCAAGCCGTCCGCAATAATCAGCCGGTCGGGATCCTCCTCCCGTATCGCGTCGGCAAGCAACTTGACGATAGACGCGTAGAGTTCGCCGTCAATATCGTGCGGCTCATTCAGCAGATTGAAACTCAACCGCTCATTGGGAATGCCCTTGTAGCGCCGGGCGAAATAGCGCCAGTGCAGGGCGCACACCCTTAGGGCTTCGGGATCCTCCCACAAACTTTGGGGTTCGGCGGGCTGCGCCACGGTGTGCCCCGGCGCCCGGTGAAAGTTCATGCAGATATGGATGTTGTAGCGTTCCCCATAGTTCAGCACCTCATCCAGGGGGCCGAAGGCGTTTTCATTGATGCGCTCCCAGTCACCGTCCACAATCCAGAAGCGGTAATCCATCGGCAGGCGCACGAAGTTGAAGCCCAGTGCGGCGATCAGCCGGAAATCCTCTTCCTGGAAACGCCCGGATTCGGGACGGTCTATGCTGAACATATCGACCAGGTTGAATCCCCGCCAGCGGGGCAACCATTCCTCTGCGGGCTCCTCCAGAGCGGCGGAATCAAAAGCGACCGTCGTTGCGGCAACAATCGGGATAAACGCGGCTAAAATGCGATATACATGATCCCTGTACACAAGCGCATCCTTTCGTTTTTTCCTTGTGTTTACACAGGGCCGCATTGTACCATGATGTCTCGCAGGTTATGCGCATGGACAATGCGCCGCACATGGGGGCCCGTCGGGCCTGGTACATTTCACTCTTCGCGCCTCCAGACGTTATGCAGGATAATTATGGTATCGCCCTCACGAAACACGTCCACCCCGAATACTTCCATTATTGAACTGGAATCGCCGGTGCTGTCCCTGCCCGGTATCGGGGAAAAGCGCGCCGCCCAGTTGGCGGCGCTGGATATCCGCACGGTGCAAGACCTGCTGCTTCACCTGCCGCGCGAGTATCGCGACCGTTCGCGCATCCAGACCATCGCCGAAGCCGAACCGGGCGCCCTGATGACCATTGAGGCTGAAATCGTTCGCGCACGTTCGGTACGTATGCGCGGCGGGAAAACAACAGCCTTGCTGGAGGTGAAAGATGCTACGGGAACGATCAAAGTAAACCTCTTCGGCCGGGGTTTCCTGGTGAATTCGGCCTTAAAGCGGGGAACACGCTGCCTCTTTACCGGGAAAGTGGGCGAATACAAGGGGTTGACGCTCCAGAACCCCGAATATGAACCGGTCACCGAGGAGGAAGGCGTCCGCAACCTGCACACGGGGCGCATCGTTCCGCTCTACGCCCTGACCGAGGGAGTATCGCAACGGCTGCTGCGGCGCTGGATGGACGCGGCTCTGCAGTTGGCCGCGTCCCGCCTGCCTGAAACGCTTCCACCGGCTTTGGTAACGCGGCACGGACTACCCGCCGCCGCCGAGGCCATCTATGAGGTGCATTTCCCCTCCGACATGGAAAGCGCCGAAGCGTCTCGGCGCCGTTTCGTCTACGAGGAACTGCTCGCCATGCAATTGGCCATTCTGCAACGCAGGCAGCTGATGGTCGATAGCGTCCGCGGCATCCGGCACCAGACCGACGGTCCCCTCCTGGCGCAATTCCGGGAAAGCCTGCCTTTTCCCCTGACTCCGGGACAGCAACAGGCCGTTAACGATATTCTCCGCGACATGGCCGCGCCGCGCCCCATGTTTCGGCTCTTGCAGGGGGATGTCGGCTGCGGAAAAACGCTGGTGGCGTTGCATGCCGTGATCGCCGCCCTGGACAGCGGCAGCCAGACGGCCTTCATGGCGCCCACGGAAATCCTGGCGGAACAACACTACGCGACCCTGCGCGGGCTGCTGGAACCGCTGGGCATACGCGCAACACTACTCACAGGCGCCACGCCGGCGTCCTCCCGCGTGCGCCAGGACATCGCCTGCGGGAATATCCCGGTAGTCGTCGGCACCCATGCCCTCTTTCAGAAGGAAACGCGTTTCGCCCGCCTTGGCCTCGTTATTATCGATGAACAGCACCGCTTTGGCGTGCGGCAGCGGGACGAACTCAGCCGTAAGGGCGAATTCCCTGACGTGCTGCATACCACTGCAACGCCCATTCCGCGCACCCTGGCCATCACGCTGTACGGCGGCATGGACATCAGCGTCATTCCCGACCTGCCACCCGGCAGGCTGCCGGTAAAAACGTCCTATGTCCCGGAAAATAAAAAAGAGGAGTTATACCAATATCTGCGCGATCAGGCCACCCGGGGATACCAGAGTTACATTGTGTGTCCCCTCGTGGAGGAATCGGAGTATTTCGCGGGGCTGACACCCCTTATCGACCACTTCATCGCGTTGTCCGAAGGCTCGCTGGCCGGGTTGCGCTGCACGCTCCTCCATGGCCGTCTGGACGCGCGGGAAAAAGAAGAAATCATGACGCGCTTCAAGGCACGTCAAATCGACGTGCTTTTCTCCACCACCGTCATCGAGGTCGGCGTAGACTCCCCCACGGCCACCACCATGGTCATTGAGGACGCCGGGCGCTTCGGTCTTACCCAGCTGCACCAGTTGCGCGGCCGTGTGGGGCGCGGATCCGTCCAATCCTATTGTTTTCTGCTGGGCGTACCTTCGACGCCCGAAGGCAAACAGCGTATAGAACTCCTGCGCACCTGCGCCAACGGGTTTGAAATTGCCGAGGCGGACCTGGAACTGCGCGGCCCCGGCGAGTATTGTGGAGTGCGCCAGGCGGGCCTGCCGGATTTTCGCGCCGCCGATCTGCTGCGCGACACACGCTTACTGGATCTCGCCCGGCGCGACGCCGCCGAGCTGCTTGAAAGCGATCCTGCCCTCGCCCAACCCGAACACGCCGCGCTCTCCCGGGCCGTTCAAGACCTGGAAGGCATGTTCGTATAAGCTGAAGGCAAGCGATTCCCCCACCGTATCTGTACATGTACCAACCCGTCTGATCAGTCGGATCGGTCGGATCGGTCCGATCCGTCCGACAGAGGTGCTCATTTCCCGGGGTTGCACAATGAATCCCGGAACAATTATGGGCCCCTGATTGTTATTAAAACACACCAACCACACGGGAGTTGCCATGAAACCGAAAACAAAATCCGGACACAGACAGTATTCGCAAAATATAACGGAAAGCTATGAGCGCGCCCCGAGCCGTGCCATGCTTCGTGCGGTAGGCTTCACAGACGATGATTTCAAGAAAAGCCAGGTGGGCATCGCGTCCACTTGGAGCATGGTAACGCCGTGCAACATGCATATCGACCAACTGGCCCGCGAAGCGGAAACGGGCGTGAACCGTGCGGGAGGCAAGGCGGTCATCTTCGGCACCATTACCATTTCCGACGGCATTTCCATGGGCACGGAAGGCATGAAGTACTCCCTGGTGTCTCGGGAAGTCATCGCAGACTCCATTGAGACGGTCACGGCGTGTGAGCAGTTCGACGGCCTGATCACCATCGGCGGCTGTGACAAGAACATGCCCGGCGCGGTCATGGCCATGGCGCGCCTGAACCGGCCGGCGGTATTCGTTTACGGCGGCACCATCCTACCCGGTTGCGTAAACGGTTGCGAATCGGACATCGTGTCTGTCTTCGAAGCAGTCGGACAGCACGCACGAGGTGAAATCAACGACCGGGAACTACTCACCATAGAACGCAAATCCATTCCGGGTCCGGGTGCTTGCGGCGGCATGTACACAGCCAATACGATGGCTTGCGCCATTGAAGCGCTCGGCCTGAGCCTGCCCAACAGTTCTTCCCAGGCGGCCGTGTCGGATGCGAAACGGGAAGACTGCCGGCGTGCAGGCGAGGCGGTCATGGCGTGTATCGCGAGAAACCTCCGGCCCCGGGACATCATGACCCGCAAGGCTTTTGAAAACGCAGTATCGATAGTCATGGCACTGGGTGGCTCCACGAATGCCGTGCTTCATCTGCTGGCCATGGCACACACAGCGGGCGTCAAGTTGTCGTTGGATGATTTTACGCGCATCGGTAAGCGCGTGCCTGTGCTGGCCGACTTGAAACCCAGCGGCAGGCACGTCATGCAGGCGCTGGTAAACATCGGCGGCGTGACACCCCTGATGAAAGAATTGTTGCGCGCCGGGTTGCTGCATGGCGATTGCATCACCGTCACCGGCAAGACCCTTGCCGCCAACCTGCGGGGAGTCAAGCCCTATCCCAAGGGACAAACCGTGATACGCCCCCTGAAAGCCCCTATCAAACCGGAAGGTCACCTCACCATCCTGTACGGCAACCTTGCCCAGAGCGGCGCCGTGGCAAAACTATCCGGTCATGAGGGTTTGTACTTCAAGGGGAAGGCCCGCGTTTTCAACAGCGAGGAAGATGCCCTCAAACACATATTGAACGGCACGGTTAAGGCCGGAGATGTGGTCGTCATCCGTTATGAAGGGCCCAAAGGCGGCCCGGGCATGCGCGAGATGCTCGCCCCCACTTCAGCGGTGATCGGGCGCGGGCTTGCCCGGGAAGTCGCCCTGATCACGGACGGGCGATTCTCAGGCGGCAGCCACGGTTTTGTCGTCGGCCATATCACGCCCGAGGCCCAGGAAGGCGGTCTTATCGCCCTGGTAAAAAATGGGGATTCCATCACCATCGATGCAAAGAAGCGGCGGATAACCCTGGAAGTTCCCGATGTGGAGATCGCCCGCCGCCGCGCCTCCTGGAAAGCGCCAAAATCCCGCTACACGCGGGGTGTTCTGGCTAAATACGCACGCCTTGTGAACTCCGCATCCGAAGGCGCCGTCACGGATAACTTTTCGGAACAATAAACGCCGCACACCACCCGGATCAGCGTACCGTGACTTCAAACACGTCCTCGCGCGACTCTTTCAGGGACGGATCCAGCGGTTGGCTGGAAACGCAGGTCACATGGTAGACGCCCGGTTTGTCGAAAACATGATTAATGGCGGGCTGATGACAGCACAGTTCATTTTCCACGTACCAGGAATAGCGCTCATAATTAGCGGGACCGCGGAACGTGGTCGTCGTGTTTACAGTTGTCTCAAGGTTTATTGAAGGGCGCTGAAGCACGTTGCACTGGGCCTTCGCCGTGGAAAGTAGAGTCGAGTCGCTCCACTCCTCATAGGTAATTTCCATGGGGCCGGCAACGGTAATCATCTGTTTCAGAACCGTCTGTCCAACGCCTTCAAGCACCGTATTACCATTGATTTTCCACACACACCGGTGAGTCCCGTTCTCCGGCACCTCTATTTCAAGCATATCGCCCGTGTAATAAGTGGAAGGCAGGTTCAGGGTAATGCTACCCCGTTCAAAACGCTGTGAAAACCCCAATTGCACCCGTGCCTCCTCCTCGCTCACGCCAAGTTCTTTTACCGTCTTTTCCAGGATGGATTCATGTCCGGCCAACGGTGTGCTCACGTCAATTTGAACCGTTCCCTTCCTGGTATTGATCACCAGCAGATAGGTGCCCACTTCCGCCGTGGCGCTCGGCCCGACAAGCACGCCGTCACCGGTCGGGGTGATGCTGATCATATGCGTATAACTGCGTTCACCGGCAAGCAACATCCAATCTTTGATATCGGTTGCCGGCAGCTTCTCTCCGTTCAGCAGCAGCCGCACCAGTTGCTTGTCACCGGCATTGTCAAACACCAATTTTGAAGGTTCCGCCGTCAATAGATCGGTTGCCCAAGCAGTAACAGACAACAGCGTCATACCGACTAGCATACTAATTGGTATAGTTCTTTTCGCCAAAAGCCCATGCAAACTCCCGCTAAACATAATGCTGATTCTCCTCCATGAACTACGAACGTTCCTCTTTATCCGCATTTTGTGCACAACGTTTTTTCGGCGTTATGGCAGAAAACCGAATTCAGCCCTGAAATCGGAACGCCAAATAATGAAATTAAACGCCTTAATACTAATCCTATAGAATAGCATTTGTCAAGAAAAAACACCATCACGATATGCGCGCATACCGTGATGGTGTTGTACTTACTGAAGCGCGTCTGTCCTGAAGTCGTTTACTTCCACCGATGGCCGTGTAAGAACGTTGCCTTACCTGCGCATCGTCAAGAAAAATTCTCAGGACGCTTTGGGAACGCCGTATACTTCGACTTCAACATAATGGTTGAAATCATCGGCGGTGTTGCCCTTGCTGTACAGACGCACATAGCGGGCGCTGACGCCCTTGGCATCCATCAGCCTGCCTTTATAGCTCTCGATGTATTCTTTGTCTTTGCCCACGCCAAGGCCGGCGGTGTTATCGTGGTCATTATTGTAGACCGTGGTAACCTTGTCGTTGAATTCCTTGTCATTGGAGGCCTGGACAACGATGTCAAAATAGACACGTTTGCCTTCATGGAAATGCCACGCGATGATGGCGTAGATGGTGGTCTCTTTTTCGAGATCAATCTGCACCCATTGCGCGCCGTCGGGCAGTTCGATGAGGCTGGTGCGGGCGTAATGCTTGTCACCGTCCGTGAGCTGCTTGAGCTCGCCGTGGGCCGGGGGCACGCTGCTGGTTACAGGTTTGCCCTTTGCGACATTCGTGGTGCCCTTGGGCGCCATGAAGGGCGGCCGGTCCTTATAGTCTTCGGGTTCAAGATTTGGTCCCCAGTAATCAATAGGGGTGCCCCCGAAGAAAGGCTCAGGCAATTCAATATTAACGGCTTCGAGATCGGAACCGGCTGCGGCATCCTGCGCCTGGGCAAGCATCGGCACACACAGCATCAAGGCCGCAATAACGGCCACCCAGTACATCTTCATCTTGGTCATAATACACTCCTTGCTGTTTTTGGATAGTCTGTCACGTGATTGTAACCGGGGATGTCCGCACCGCCTCATACGGCAACGGAATGTCCCAATTCTACCACATTTGACCACACTAACGCATATTGGTTTCATATCCGCCCTACCAGACGATGGGACGCCATAGAATATTCACTGAGAATGATAGTGAAAGTCCTGACTTCGATGAAACTACAGTCACGCCTTCGCTGGACACAAGATGACAGACACGGATGTCCAGATTGACTTTTACCACCGGATTCAGGTAAAGTACCGCCTGTCGACCGCCGGAGTGGTGGAATTGGCAGACACGCATGGTTCAGGTCCATGTGCTCGCAAGGGCGTGAAGGTTCAAGTCCTTTCTCCGGCACCATCTTTAATCCATAAAACGTCGCAGCACAATTCGGGTTGCGGCGTTTTTCTTTCCTGTGGGGACGCGCGGATGTGCTACCATAGGACATCGCAGCGGCGTCTGTAACCGTTGCCGGAAAAGATGAAAGGCGGATTATGAAGAAGAAAGGCGATCAGCATACCGTATTTGCCGCGGAAGACAAGGTGCTACCCTTTGACGGGCCCGACAAGATAGATCGCCAGTGCCTGCAATGTTTCCCCTATGAATATAGCCATACACCTTCCGGGCGGGAAATGGAAATCGTCACGGAAACCAGTGAATTCACCTCCGTCTGTCCTTTTTCCGGGCTACCGGATTTCGCGAAAGTGACCATCACCTACGTTCCGATGGACCGGTGTCTTGAACTGCGTTCCTTAAAGTACTACCTACTTTCCTACCGTACCGTGGGCATCTGGTACGAACACCTGGTCAACCGCATGCTGGAAGACCTGGTAGATGCCTGTAAACCACGGCGCATGACCGTGGAGATCGCGTGTAACCCGCGTGGCGGTCTCGGAAGTGTTGTCAGGGCCGGTTATGCCGCTTCCGCCGCGCACGGCCGCAGGAAGAAGCATTGAGGTGAAAGACCACAGGAGCGTCCTTCCGTTGACTGACAGCGCCTCTCGGATGAAACAGGCCTGGATGCCGGCATGCATCGTGCTTATCGCCGTCATACTGCGCTGTCTCTATCTGGTTGAAGCAAGTCATAGCCCGGAATTCTCGCATCCCATCTACGACCCGGAATATAACGCCTACTGGGCGCGCGCCCTGGCCACGGGCGACTGGACCGTGCCGCCGGGAACACCGGACCCTGAAATTCGCACCACCCCGCATGGACGCCCACCCGGGTATCCCTGGTTTCTTGCCGGCGTATATAAACTTTTCGGTGTAAATGACTTTACGCCACGGATCATCCAGATGGGAATCGGCGTGATAAACGCACTCCTTCTGTATTTCATCGGCAGAAAAGTGTTCGGAGCGACAGCCGGTTTTTTGGCGGGCATGTTCATGGCCTCCTACTGGGTATTCCCTTATTTTGAAGGACTGCTCACCTACCCGGCCGTGGCGGTATTCCTGCTGCTGGCGCTGATACTGACGTTGCTGCGCTGGCAGGATACACTGAAATTGTGGCGGACGATCCTGTTTGGCGTGTTGATCGGAGGCTTTGCCCTGTTCCGCCCGAACGGCCTCCTGATGCTGCCTTTCCTGCTTGCCTGGATGGCATGGCTTTGCATTCGGAGGCGCCTCTCTTTTCGGAAAACGGCAGCCTCCCTCTTCCTGGCGGTATTCGCGTGTGTCTGCATGATCGCCCCCCCGTTCATCCGGAATTACATCGTCGCTCGCGATGTCGTGTTTCTTAGTTCCTATGGAGGCATCAACCTCTATGTGGGGAATCATCCAGAGGCCTCGCTGGTGGAACCGCACATCCCGGAGCTTATGGAGATTGCTGGCATCGAACATTGGTCCTGCTTCGATTATCCCGCGATCGTGCGGGGCCTTGCCGCCGCACAGGGGAAGGAATCCATCAAATACTCCGAAGCCAACCGTTATTTCTATCGGAAGGCCTTTACCTTTATTAAAGAAGATCCCGGCCGGTTCCTGCGAAATCTCGTCCAAAAGACCCTGCTCCTCTTCGGCCCCTACGAAATTACCAACGACACGGTGATGGAATACGACAAGCGCTATTCAAAGGTTCTCGGACGCTTACCCGGATTCCCCTGGGTGCTCGCTTTTTTTCTGTTCGGACTGTCGGTCTTCCTGGCGGACATACCCGCCCGCATGCGGGACAAACGGGACAGGGTGTTGACTGCAGGCGCGCTGCTGTTGTTTATTTTCTGTTCCTATGCCTTTTCCGTCGTCATCTATTTCGTTGCAGGACGCTACCGGGTGCCGCTGATCCCGGTTATGCTTCTCTTTGCCGCCTTCGGCGTGACGCGCCTGGTTGATTGGTTCAGGCATCGCCGCTGGAAATCCGTCTTGGCGGGGTTGGCCATACTGATGATTCTTGTGCTGCTCGCCCACCATGACTTCACCGGCTACAAACCTTCCCCGGGCACCTGGCACCTGCGCCGCGCCATGGCCTATACAGCCGGGGGCAATGTCACTCGCGCGCGCGAGTCCTATCAGCGGGCGCTCGACTGCGGCTCACAATCCTCCGTGATTTTCGCGAACCTGGGCCGTCTGCATTTTGAAAACGGCGAAACCCAGGCAGGCATCGACATGTACCAGGGGTGCCTGGCCAGGAACCCGAACAACGCCATGATCAGGAACAACCTGGGCTACGAACTGTACAAGATTGGCCGTCTGGAGGAGGCTGTCGAACACCTCGAACAAGCGGTCAGGATCAATCCGCGTTTCGTGCTGGCCCACATAAATCTCGGGAACGCCCTGGCCGACCAGGGGAACACCGAAAGGGCGCTGTATCATTTCCGGGAGGCGGCACGGCTTGATCCTAAAAATCCCGCGGGACCCTACAACACAGCCCGCATGCTTTTCGAGCGGGGAGACCTGGACGGCGCAATCACCCAGTATCTGCGCGCACTGGAAATAAACCCGGCTTATGCGTCCGCGCTGAATAACCTGGGCTATTGTCATGAGGTCCGCGGCGCCCACGAAGAGGCCCTCGCCTTTTATCGGCGCGCCGTCGAAGCGGATCCCTCCTTTGTTTTAGCCCGCAACAATCTCGGCAATGCCCTGCTCGAACTGGGCCAAGCCGAAGAGGCCAGAAATGTTTATGCCGAAGCGCTGGACATGGGCCCGAAGAACGCCTTTATCCGGTACAACCTCGGCCGGGCGTTCCTGGCGCTCGATGATCTTGAGAATGCCAGGGCACAGTTACAACAGGCGCTGAACCTGAATCCCGATTTTGCGCCAACCTTATACCAGTTGGGAATCCTGTACCTGAAAGGCAGTGAAGCGGGGAACGCGGTGGAAGTTCTGGAAAAGGCGGCAGCGCTCTCTCCGAACGACGAGGACATCCGTACACTGCTGGAAAAAGCCCGCGACATTGTCGCGACAGTTCACCCGCCGGAAGAATAATTCATTAGAAGCAAAAGGCGGGTTGTACTTCGCAGGCTCTATGGACCACAGAACAACACCTGCGGCTCTGGTCCAAACCGCAGCCTACACATACTTCCTGTTCCCGCTCCACCCGGCCTACAGGACTACACAACCCGAGGGAAGCGGGCGGCACGTTGACTAGAACGGAACCACCATATAACCGTCTTCCGTCTTGTCCGAGATGTAATAGAAACCGGAATCGCTGTTATACAGTTGAATCAGGCGCAGCAGCTCGGAGAGGTCGATAATCCAGTCGCCGTTGTAATCGGCCAGATGGTTCAAGCACTCCGCGATATCCCCCGCGCCGGGCGCATACCCGTCTTCGCTGTCCGGGAAGCAATGATACCCGATGCTGTTGAACAACTGTATTACCCGGAGCAGTTCACGAAGTGAAATGCGCCAGTCGTGGTTTGAGTCCGCGCTGTGGGCCTCCATTACGTCCAGCAATGCGGCAATCACGGTCGGAATGATTTCCCCGCTGACAACGTCGCCAAGAATGTCATATCCCGCCTGTCCAAGAATGGTCTGCATGCCTTTCGCGTCGGCGGGAGGCGTTACCGTATAACTTACCGTTATCGGGAATGCTTGGGGAGCCTCCCACTCGAAGTGGATCAGTTGCCCCGCAGGATCGCTCTTCAATGACACTTGGGCGTCAGCCTTGTCCACGAGCGTGATTGTCCATCCCTCTGGAATGACCTCCATAAGATCGAGGCTGTTCAGCAGGTCGGCGCCCTGCTTCAGGAGTTGCAGCGTCACCGTGACAGGCGTGCCCGGAAGGTAGAAATTCCCTTCCGCCGCACCCGTGATGGTGCGTATGACCTGTATCAGGGGTTCTCCATAGGATTCGATCAGCCGTCTCCGGGCCGTATTCAGTTCATCATGCGTCAGCAAACCATCACCGTCCGCATCCAGCATGACAAACAAGTTTTCCGGCAACGGCAGTACCGAAGCGACTTCCTCGTACGTCAGGGCGCTGTCACCGTCAGCGTCCATTTCAACGAACAAGCCCTGTAACAGCCTGACCAGACGCGCCGACAGCGCGCCATTGCCCGGGAACGGCACCCAGCCCCAGCCGACATCCCCTTCGCCCTCGCCTTCAACAGGTTCTTCGCCTTCAACAGGTTCTTCGCCTTCAACAGGTTCTTCGCCTTCGACGGGCGGCTCTTCGCCTTCCATAGGCGGTTCTTCACCTTCGACAGGCGGCTCTTCACCTTCCATGGGCGGCAACAGTCCAGCCAAATCTTCACAATCCCAGACCCCGTTTGCGTTCAGGTCCAGGGAATCAAATACATCCTCTTCCAGGTAAGCGGACACTTCGTTGAATTGAATCAGCCGGTCGTCGTTGTCATCCACCAGCAGAACCAAATCACGATCAACGGGCAGTATGCCCACAATCGAAAGTATTTCGTCAGGGGTAACCAACTCATCATCATTCGTGTCAACGAGAGTGAACCAGGAAGCGTCAAAGTCAGGATAAATCGCCGCGATTTCTTCCATGGATATACCGCCATCATCATTTATGTCCACGTAGGGCATGCCGATGGCAACAACATCTTCCACGTAAACCGGCGGCAGCGGACATGCATCAATCACCACTTCACCTTCACCCTCGACGGGCACTTCGCCTTCGACAGGCGGCTCTTCACCTTCGACAGGCGGCTCTTCACCTTCAGGATCAGGCAACAAGGCTGCGTAATCTTCACAGTCCACCACACCGTTTCCGTTATTGTCCAAATAATCAAATTCCGACTGTCCGATATATCCGTCCACTTCTTCATATTGAATCAGCCGGTCGCCGTTCATATCAATAAGGAAAACCAAATCTCCATAAACGTGAAGTATGGTTACGAGTCCCAGCAGTTCGCTCCGGCTGGCCACACCATCGTTGTTAAGGTCAATTTCATCAAACCACGACTGCTCAAAGCCAGGATAAATAGCCTGGATTTCATCCAGCGAAACGCCCCCGTCTCCGTTCACATCCACATAGGGCAAGGTGATATCAATGGCGTCTCCCAGGCTGACAGTGGGCAACGGACAAGGCGTCTCAACCGGCTCTCCTTCTCCCTCAACGGGGGCTTCGCCTTCCACCGGCGGTTCTTCGCCTTCTATGGGCGGTTCTTCGCCTTCGATGACCACTTCGCCTTCGCCTTCTTCCTCGCCCTCCGGCGGGGCATCAGGGGCATCGGTGCAATCCAGCACATCATCGTGATTCCTGTCCAGCAGCAGGAAAAGCAGATCCGGGACAAAACTGACTTCATCCCGTTGGAAACTGCCATCTGCATCCATGTCAAGAACATTGACAATGTTCAGGGGGATAGATTCAAGAAGGACGAACAATTCCATTTCCGTTATGACGTCATCATTGTTGCGGTCAAGCAAGCCGAATACAATTTCCGTGTCTTCGCCGGCAAGCAAATATACCTCGTTAAAAGAAACCTCTCCGTTACCGCTCAGATCGACAAAGCGGAATACCCCGTTGACGATAAGCGCCAGCATATCCCGGGTGCCGCAGGCCTCTTCGCCCTCCGCGGCCGCATAAGGTTCGGTAATTCTCGCCCAGTCCTCGCAGTCCACAACGCCGTTGCCGTTCATATCGATATAGGCGAAAATATCCTGTGAAATATATTCGGACACTTCCGAGTAAGCAATCAGGCCGTCATCGTTTAAATCCACGAAGGACATGACATCAAAAGTTTCCAGCGCCCTGTGGAACCACCACCGGCTTATGCCGTTCGGCCATTTTGAAATGTAGTCGCCCACCTCGCCCGCCGCCAATTCCGGCGATATCTGTTCCACCTCGGCAACCGTGATATACCCGTTCCCATCCAGGTCAACCACAGCAAAAACCGTGTCTGTGAGCACAGTATAAACATCTTCCTTGACTAATGGACAAGGCGTAACGGCTGCGGCAACCGAAGAACACATTACCAGTACAACCACCGACACCATACCCAAGGTTTTCGATGTCAACGTAATTCGCATGAAAGTTGCCCTTATTTAAAGATCCGGTACAGGCTCCCGCACACCTTACGGCGCAGGGAGAGAACATTCTCACCACATGGATTCACCGATGCGCTATCGTCTCATCCTTTACAGGAACTTCACTACTTAATAATCGTATCATACGGGCAACAAGTTGTCAAGCAATTCTTGACTTTGTTCGCATTATAGTAATTATGTTTTTTTTGATATATTTTAATCCTTGTTGATGCAAGACATCAGGGACAACAAATATGCGTTGCCCCGGGAATGCGTGGCATAATAGCAGATGGGAGATGTCGAGCATGCTTGAAGAATTATCCGCCAGCGCTATTACCGCCTTACTACCGGTCCGGCCTGAAACCGCGCACAAAGGCACCTTCGGCCATGTGGTCGTGCTTGCCGGTTCCCCCGGGTTCACGGGGGCGGTAAAACTGACCTGTAACGCGGCCTGCCGATCCGGCGCGGGCCTCGTCACGGCGGCCATTCCCCGAACCTTAACGCCCGTACTTGCCGCCTCGCTGGTAGAACCCATGACCTTCGCGTTGGAAACGACTGACGCGGACACAGTTGCCTTTGAATGTCTTGACCCGTTGCTGACATTTTTGGACGGTAAATCGGCGCTGGTGGTCGGGCCCGGGCTGTCCACCCATCCCTCAACGGCGCATTTGGTACGGCATCTTTTCATCCGGCATCCCGTGCCGATGCTGGTGGACGCGGATGGCCTGAACGCGCTTGCGGCATTCCCCGAACGCCTGGCACCTCGCGGCGATACCCTTCGGCAACACGACACGGTCTTCACCCCCCACCCCGGGGAAATGAGCCGGCTCACCGGCCTTGACATCGCAACGATACAGAAGAATCGCGAAGAAACAGCCGCCCGCTACGCGGCTCTATGGCAGGTGACGGTCGCTCTAAAAGGACACGGCACCGTTGTGGCGGCGCCGGACGGCCGGGTGCGCCGCTGCCCCACGGGCAACCAGGGCATGGCGACGGGCGGCACCGGGGATGTTCTGGCGGGCATCATCGGCGCTTTGCTTGCCCAAGGGATGAACGCTTTTGACGCGGCCTGTGCGGGGGTATACGTACACGGACTGGCGGGCGATATCGCCGCCCGTGAAAAAAACGCGCGCGCCATGATTGCGGGGGACATCATCGATGCGCTTCCGCAGGTCTGGAACGCGCTGGAAAGAATTGATTCATGAGTCGCCTGAAAGAATTTGGAGAATTCGGCTTGATAGAACTGCTTACACGAAATCTGCATAAAGACAACGCCGTGACCCTGGGTATCGGCGATGATTGCGCGGTCATCCGCGCCAAAAAGGAATACCTGCTCTTTTCCTGCGATGCCTTTCTCGAGGATGTTCATTTCCGTAGGGAATGGGCTTCACCGGAGGATATCGGCTACAAAGCGGCGGCGGCGGCGCTCAGCGACATCGCTGCCATGGGCGGCACCGCCAGGTACATGCTGGTGGCGCTCGCCTGTCCTCCCGACACAGACAGCGCCTACTTGGAACGCCTGTACGGGGGAATCAAAAGCGCGATGGATACGGAACGGGTTTCCCTCATCGGCGGCGACACAACGTCCTCCCCCCATGGCCTGGTTTTGAATATGACGGTCATCGGTTCCGCCCAGGGCAACCCCGTATGCCGCTCGGGAGCCCGCCCGGGCGATCTTATCGGGGTGACCGGACATCCGGGCAGCGCCGCCCTGGGTCTGCACGCCCTGGAACACGGCGAATCAAACGCTCCCGAAGTCCTCATCAAGGCCCATTTGCGGCCCCGGCCTAAAATGATGGAAGGTTTTTTCCTCGGCGGCGCGAACGAAGTCAACGCCATGATAGACGTTAGCGATGGACTGCTGCAGGACTTGTGGCATATCGCTGAACGAAGCGGCGTGTCCATGAACATTGACACGACCAAACTGCCGATTTCGACGGAACAAAAAGATTATGCCCATAAGACGGGAGTATCCGCGGAAACGGCGGCACTGTCGGGAGGGGAGGATTACGAGCTGGCCTTTACGGTATCACCCCAGACCGCCGGTCAGTTGCTGACGGAATTCAACCTCCAGTTCACGCTCCCCGTGACGATTATCGGCACGGTCGGCAAAGGCCCGGCCGGGATCACGGTCGATGGCGCGCCCCGGACGCCGGAAGGCTTCGACCACTTTCAGGAACTGAAGTAATCCGGGGCATTCCCCGGCTTCCACTTGATGTTACATCCCAGGCTCGGCTTCTGGTCCTCCGGTGCGGGCCGCCCGTCCAACACGGCGTCCAGGGCCGTCCGCAAATCCGAACCCGTAACCGGCACGTCATTTCCGGGACGCGCCCCATCCAGTTGCCCCCGGTAATAGAGCCGTTTTTCGCCGTCAAAGAGGAAAAAGTCGGGCGTACAAGCGGCCCCGAAATCCTTGGCGGTTTTTTGCGTCGCGTCATAGAGGTAGGGAAAGGTATATCCGGCCTCTATTACTTCCCGAGCCATTTTCTCCGGGTGGTCATCCGGCTGTGCCTCCACGTCATTGGACATGACAGCCACAACGCCGACCTCCTTCTCCTGGTATTCGGCGCCAATCTCCGCAATCGCCGCGCGAACGTGTTTTACAAAGGGGCAATGATTGCAGATGAACATCACCAGCAACGCCCTGGCGGTGTCAAAATCCGAAAGGCTTACGGTGTTGCCGCCCGTGTCGGGAAGCGAAAACTCCGGGGCCGGGGTGCCCAGGGGCATCATGGTTGAATGGGTCCGTACCATACCTTGTCCTCCTCTTGCTAAGGGTGAATAGCGTCATTTCCAACCAAGGCGAAGGTTGTCCTTAACCCAGGAAAAACAACACTACCTGAGCAAAAAATGAGACTGTCTCCGGCGCACGGAAAACATGAACGGGGTGTTCACTCCTAAACCACACCGGTGGCTGTCCCGTTTTTTTTGCGGGCGCAGTATACTGGACCGAAAAATTCGGCACAGTTCCCGCCGCGGAAATATCCCGGCTAACGCGCGTAGGCCACCGTCAAGGCCAGCAGCACCTGCCCCAGGTAATACAACGGCAATCCAATCAACCCGTTCACCTTGCCTTCATGGACAAAGCGGTCCCGCGCCACGAAGACATCGGAACAGTAAAATATCACCGCACCCAGCAGAATGACGTAATGTCCGGAAACATAAGCCGTGGCGGCCGCCAAAGAAACCATGAGAGTAATGACCCCCATGTAACTGAGAACAGGCAGCCGCATGGGGCCGAGATAGGGATACAGCCAATGCACCAAAACGGCTCCGGGTATCAGCAGGATGCCCAGGGCGCAAAGCGCGGGATATAGCTGGGCATGATAGAAAATGAAGGCGACACAATAAGCCACATGGGCGAGAAAGAAAGCGACCAGTCCCATCATGAAAATGGTGGGCGACTTGGAAATGAGGAACAAATCCCCCCACCAGGACAACACAAGGCCGACCAGTATGGCAAGTCCGTAAGCGCTGTAGATACCGCCCATGCTTACGCACAACAAGATGAAGCCCGTGGAAGCGAACATCTTGAAAATGCCGGCAAAGTAATGGTCCCAGGACATGAACAACAACAACAAGCCAACCGCGATAGAAATAAAAACGATCAAGCCAACGATGAGACTCATTAACGTTCACTCCACGGTTCAAGCCAAACCGGCCCGCAAGGGGGATACCCTGCCATTTTTTGATTTCCGCCTGCCTGGATACGAAGAAGAGCGGCCGATGTTTGAACCCTATTTTTAGACACTTTTTACGCTTCTGCCGTATTGCGGTTACTTATACCTATTTTGCGGCTATAAAGTCAACAGGCAAAAGCCGGATTGCACTTTTCGGAGTGTTTAATAGCGGGAAAAGCCCCCTCCGCACACCGAACCCAAGGGCTGTTCCGTCGCCTTTTCCGTGCATCTTAAAACAGATCCATGGTTTCCGGCGGTTTGGGAGGCACAAAAACGTGATAGAGCCGTATCAGGACTTCCGCGTCCACGGCGGCATAATCCAACTGTTCCCGGCTGAGCGGGCGCACCGTCCAATCGGAGGCCTGATAGGATTTGTCGAGGAACAGGCCGAGTTCCCGTTCACACACTTCCCCCAGCCGGTTACCGCCGGACTCTTTCTTTTTATGCCGTTTACGGGACTCCACAAGGGTGTCATAAACATTGTGGATTTTGATGCCGTACTGGCCCAGAACGGCGGCTTCAAAATCCCTGTTGTGAATAATTTTCACGATCCCGGTATTTTCCATCAACGCCTTAAGCGGACCCAGGTCTCTTATGGGCAACATATCCATGACAAAGACGCGTGACTGGGTAGCCAGTTGGGCGGTGCACAAAATACGCGGTTCCCGCAGCGTTGTTTCCACGTCCAAACCGAGATAGGGTTCCGAGGAAAGGCTTTCGCAGGCGTTCTTGAATTCTCCCGGGTTATCTATGTATTTCACCGGGAACCGCGGCTTATAGGTGCCGCCCTTTTTGATGCTGTAGACCATCTCCGAGGCGGGGCTGATATCCCGTAGCTGCTCAAGTGTAACGGAACCGTCACCGGCGAAACAGGCGCCCAACTGCGCCTTGACATGATCAAAAGCGCTCACATCGAAAAGGTTGTCCAGTGTGTAACTAAACAGGAGACGCCCCCCCGGCCGCACATAGCAAAGCGCATCACGCAGAAAACGGCACTGCCCCGCACTATCCGTTTCCATCCCCCCGTCCTGTTCAAAAAGAACGACATCATACAGGCGTGCGCCAGCTGCGGGGGACACGGAATTGGATGGAACCCCTTCCGCCTTGAACCGTTGACGCCGCAACCAGCCCAACGTGGCGGAATCGCGGTCACCCCAGCAAAGGATGCGGTCTTTCCTGGAGATCAAACCCATATCTCGCATTCCAGACAGGACGGATAATTTCATGGTAACGTCACCCCGGCGCGGACAAACGCCGACTCCCCTTTTATAGCGCCCCCGGATTCACGAACCTGCGCAAGACATCCGGGAGCCGGTAAACAGGCCAATTACAGCAAATTGGTAATATCGGTCAGGTCCGTGGTATCCGTGGACCAGTCATAGGGGTCGCCGTTGTTTATTTCCTTTGTGACCAGGAGGGTGCCGACGACCTTCAGGATTTCCCCGATCGCCGTGAAAATATCCGCCAGGTTCACCTGGGCGCGACAGGGTTTGCGGGTTACTCTGGACAAATGTTTCATGGTATTAACCTTGTAAGTTGTAAGTGCTATGCACGCCGCAAAATAGCGGCATCTCTATCATTTTCTACTGCCGTCCGAAATCGGGGACATCATGGGCTATGGACGAAACAACCGTCAGGAGGATAACGAAATCCAGCGATCCATTGTAAACAAAACGGCCCTGCAAAATATCCTGCGGGTTTAATAACCACCGCCCATGGGACTACCCGGATAATCACCGAAAAGCACCGTGCGTAGAAACGATAAAAACCAATATGCAAGTACGCCATAGAAGAATTCGAGCATTTCCAGCCTTCCTTGTACTTAATTGTCAAACCGGGTTGAACATCCCGGCACATTCACGACACCGGTATTAATTATACACAAACAAGGCTCCTTATGTTACCTGCCACTTTTCGCGAGCCACGCTGCCGCTTTGAAAAACGCCGTCTGCTTCAACTCATTGACAATGCCTATATCCGGTGACACGAGGTTTACCGTGAATTTGTATTCACAGGCAGAACAGCCGTACAGTATAAAGCATCTGCACACTAGCCCTGATCTAC
>Ga0123335_1000736_pt1 | contig 55437 bp, 52 predicted proteins | sample BiotimSIPDNA_2_FD_89707 | JGI IMG/M metagenome (GOLD analysis project Ga0123335, IMG submission 89707) | Anaerobic biogas reactor microbial communites from Washington, USA - Biogas_R2 time_0 SIP DNA | ecosystem: Engineered > Bioreactor > Anaerobic > Unclassified | place: Washington, USA...
ACTATATGTTGTATAATGTCCACCGAAAAAAAACTTTGTTATTTCTTGATCATGGCCAGGCAAGTATCAACAATGTCCGAAGCGGCGTAAATATTTCCCATATTCGCCGCATTTGCCGCAATCTCTTTTAACCGGGAAGGATGATCATATAAATTTTTAATTTCATCCACCAGCCGGCGGCCGTCGAGCTCTTTCTCCGGAACCATGACGGCCGCCCCCGCCTTGAGCAGAACCTTGGCATTTTCAGTCTGATGGTCCCCGATGGCATAGGGAAAGGGGATGAGGATCGCCCCTTTCCCCATGGCGGTGATTTCGGCGATGGAGGTCGCACCTGCCCTGCAGATCAAAAGGTCCGCGGACTCGTAAGCGGAAGCCATGTCCTGGATGAAGGGGACAACCCGGGCATTGAAACCCCCGGCGGCATAAGCGGCCGACATGCTCTCGCAATCCCGCTCCCCCGTCTGATGGACAATGGAAAGGACCCCCTGAAGAGGCTTCAGAAAAGGCAGGGCATCCAAAACCGCTGAATTGATGGCATGCGCCCCCTGGCTGCCGCCGAATATCAGCAGGGAAAATTGATCCGTCACTTTTTCAACCACCGGCTTACCGGTGAAAAAGGCAGCCCGGATCGGATTTCCCGAAACCCTTGTCTTTTTCGCGGGGAACCATTTTCCCCCGTCGGCAAAGCTGAGAAAGACGCGATCCACAAAACAGCCGAGAATCCGATTGGTCAGACCGGGAATGGAATTCTGCTCGGCAATGGCTGTGCGAATCCCCATGAGGCGGGCCGCAGCGACAGCCGGACCCGAGGCATAGCCTCCGACTCCGATCACGATGTCCGGCCGGAAGGAGCGGATGATCCGCACCGACTGGAGGAAACTTCCCGGAAGCTTTAAAAGGGCCAGGGTCGACCGGATCAGTCCCCGGCCCTTGATGCCTTCCACGTTCAGCAATTCCAAGGGAAAACCGATTTTCTTGAGGACTTTCTGCTCGATGCCCCGGTTCGTGCCGACAAACAGGATCCTGTTTTCCTCACTGCGGCGCAGCCATTCCTCCGCAATGGCTACACCGGGGAAAAGATGGCCTCCGGTGCCGCCCCCGGCTATGAGTACCCGGACCGTCATTGCGATTCACCCTTTTTCTCTGAAAAGGTTGAAATATTCAGAAGAATGCCTATCGCGGCCAGACTCATCACCAGGGACGTCCCTCCGTAGCTGAGAAAGGGAAGGGCCAGGCCCTTGAGGGGAATCAATCCCATCACCCCGGCAATGTTGATGACGGCTTCGAGGGCAAGAAGCATGGTTAACCCCGCGGCAACCAGGGTTCCGAAGAGATCCGGGGCCTTGAACGCGATGAGGAATCCCCGGACGATGAGCACGACAAACAGGGCGATGACCACAAAAACTCCGACAAACCCCGCTTCTTCGGCAATAATGGAAAGGATGAAGTCCGTATGAGGCTCAGGAAGATAGAAAAGCTTCTGCATGCTGTCACCGACTCCCACACCGAAGGCGCCCCCGGAACCAAAGGATATCAGGGACTGAATGACCTGGAAACCCGACCGCTGGGGATCCTGCCAGGGATCAAGGAAGGCCGTCAGCCGCTTGATCCGGTAGCTTTCGTGGACCAGAAACCAGATCCCCACGGGAATGAGACCCGCCAGCAAAGCGCCGAGATGAACCAGCCTGGCACCGGCCATATAGAACATGAGCAGCAGAATGACCGACATGATGGCGCAGGTGCCGAAATCCGGCTCCAGAATGATCAGCAGCATGATGACCGCCGTGACGCTCAGCGGCACCGCCACCCCGCGGCTGAAGTTCTTCCTGTAATCAATCTTGCGGTTCAGGAAATGGGCAAGAAAGAGAATCATGCAGATTTTAACCAGCTCGGAAACCTGGAAAGAAAAAAAACCCATTCTGAGCCATCTTGTCGCGCCGCCGGCACGGACGCCCAGGTGGGGGATGAGAACCAGCGAAAGGAGGACAATGCTGACCAGGATCCCTGGATAAGCCGCCTTTTTTAGATAGTAATAGGGAATCTTCGCCATCAGAAGCATGATTCCGAAGCCGAGGACAACAAAAACGACCTGCTTTTTCAGAAAATACCACCCGTCATGATGGTGGGCCTGACTCGCCGCGGCCATGATCGAACTGGAGCTGTAAATCATGACCGTCCCGATGCTCACGAGAATCAGCACCGCCAGCAGGAGAACGAGATCCGGCCTTTTGTCCCCTTCGGGAAATTCGGAAATCGGCAGTTCCGGCAGCGATATTTTCTTTAAAAATCCGATCATGCCAGGGCCCTCACTTCCTCCTGAAAAAATTCGCCACGAGCCTTATAGTTGTTGAATTCATCGAAGCTCGCACATCCCGGAGAGAGCAGAACGACATCCCCGGCGCCGGCCTGTCCGCGGGCAGCCGCAATGGCCTCTTTCAGGGTCGGCGCCATGAGGGTGGGAACGATTTCACCGATCCGCTCCCGGATCTTTTCCCTCGCCTCGCCAAAGAGCACCAGGACCTTGACCCGGTTCGGCAGGAGGTCGCTCAGGGATTCGAAATCCCCGTCTTTGTCCCGGCCTCCCATGAGAAGGACAAGGGGTTCCGAGAAGCTTTCGATGGCCCTTTTGACGGCTCCGACATTGGTGCCCTTGGAATCGTCATAAAATTTTACGCCCCCGATCTCCCGGGTGAATTCTATCCTGTGGGCAATTCCTGAAAAATTCGCCACCGCCTGGATGACCTCTTCCCGGGTGCATCCGCAGGCGCGGCACGCCAGGATGGCGGCCATGACATTCTCGATATTGTGAGCCCCCGGCAGACGGATGATGTTCAAGGGGTAGCTCTCCCGCCCACCCTGGCCGTTGTGGTAAATCAGCTGCTCCCCTTCCCGGTACAGACCGACATCAACGCTCTGTGACGAGCTGAAAAAACGGACCCGCGACGGAAGGGATTCCGCCAAGACGGCCGAACGCGGTTCGTCGGCATTGAGGACGGCCAGATCCCCCTTCCCCTGATTATTGAAGATCCGTTCCTTGACGGCCCTGTACGCCTCGAAGGACCCGTGGTAATCGACATGATCGCAGGTCGTATTCAGAAGCAGGGCCGCAAAAGCGTGAAACGCCTCAACCCACTGAAGCTGGAAGCTGCTGACCTCGACAACCGCATAGTCAGCATCCTGCGGTCCCGCCACGTAATTGGCCAGGGGATTTCCGATGTTCCCGCCGACAAAGACTTTCCGTCCGCTCTTTGCCAGGATTTCCCCGATCAGGGTCGTGGTGGTTGTTTTTCCGTTGGTCCCGGTAATGGCGATCATGGGTGTCCGGAGATATCGGCTGGCCAGTTCCAGTTCACTCACAACGGGGATGCCTCTCTCCAGGGCTTCCTTCAGCAGGGGGTGAAGGGGCGGAACGCCGGGTGACGGCACCACCATGTCCACGGAAGACAGCGCCGAAGTGTCGTAGCGGACCCACTCCACGCTCGCGCGGAGATCCTGCCCAAGCTGGGGAAGCACATCCTTTTCCAGGGAGAGGTCTTTTGCATCGGTAACGGCGATCCGGACGCCCCGCGCAGCCAGAAATCGTGCGGAAGCGATGCCCGTCTTCCCCCAGCCGATGATGAGAGTTTTCTGTCCCGACAGATCCATAAATGACACCCTAGCGAAGCTTTAAGGTACTGATGGCCAGCAGAGCCAGCAGGATGGAGATGATCCAGAAGCGGACGATCACTTTCGGTTCAGCCCACCCCTTCAACTCGAAATGATGATGAATCGGAGCCATCCGGAAGATGCGCTTCCCGTGCGAGAGTTTGAACCACCCGACCTGGAAGATGACGGAGAAGGTTTCCAGGACGAAAACGCCGCCCACGATGGCCAGCAGGATCTCCTGCTTGGTCGCGACGGCCAGACAGCCCAGCGCTCCCCCAAGGGAAAGAGACCCGGTATCTCCCATGAACACCTGGGCCGGGTAGGTATTGTACCAGAGGAATCCGATCCCGGCTCCCACGATAGCCCCGCAGAAAATGCTCAGTTCTCCGACGCCGGCCACACCGGGAATCTGCAGGTAGGAGGCGATTTTGTAATTCCCCGCAAAATAGGCGAAGAGCAGATAGGTCATGAAGCAGGTAATCGCCGGCCCAATGGCCAGGCCATCCAGCCCGTCCGTCAGATTCACGGCATTTGCGGCCCCGACGATGATGAAGGTCGAAAGAAGAACATAACCCCACCCCAGATCCGGCAGGGCCGTTTTAAAGAACGGAATGGCGACGATGGAGCTGAATCCCGGCTTGGCGTACAGGACAATGCTGACCAGGAGGGCGATGGCCACTTCGAAGGCAAGCCGCACGTTACCGGGCACCCCCTTGGAATTGTGACGTGTCAGTTTCCGGTAATCGTCGGCGAAGCCGATCAGTCCGTAACCCAGGGTCACCATGAGCACGAGCCAGACGTAATCGATCGTAAGATTGGCCCACAGAAGGGTCGAAGCCACAACGGCAAAGATGATCAGGATCCCGCCCATCGTCGGCGTCCCCTCCTTGGCCAGATGCGCCTCGGGACCGTCATTCCGGATGACCTGCCCCATCTTCAACGCCTGCAGCTTCCGGATCAGCCATGGTCCCAGGATAAAGCAGATGACCAGGGCGGTAATGGTGGCATAAATCGTCCGAAAGGTGATGTATCGGAAGACATTGAGATAGGAATAGGTCTCGTGCAGCGGATAAAGAAGATGATAAAGCATCCTGTCTTCCCCGTTCAGGCCGATGTTCGGTCAAGGATTTTCTTGACGATCTCTTCCATTTTCATCCTCCGTGACCCCTTGACCAGAATCCAGTCCCCCTGTTCCACGAAGGAGAGGATGGGATCAACGATTTCGTCGGCGTTCTCAAAAGAACGGATCCTTTCCCCCGGCAAGCCGCCTTTGGCGGCGCCGGCCGCCGTCGACCGGGAAAGGGGCCCTTTAAGATACAGCCTCCCAACATCCGTGGCAGCGGCTTCGAGCCCGACGGCTTCGTGAAGCTGCTCCGCAGACGGCCCCAGCTCCAGCATGTCGCCCAGGATTGCCACGCTGCGTGAGCTCCCCTTCAGAGTCTGGATGGTTTTCAAGGCTTCGCGAACGGATGCCGGGTTGGCATTGTAGGTGTCATCAACGAGAAACGCGCCATTCGGCAGGCAGTGGATTTCGAAGCGAGCGGTTACAGGACGGAAATTCCGGAGACCTTGAGAAATTTTATCGATGCCGAGCCCAGAAGCCCTGGACAACGCGGCTGCAGCCAAGGCATTGTATATGTTGTGCATACCGGAAGCAGAAAGCCGGACGGAAACCGAATCCGGACCACAGTTCAAACGGAAAGACTGCCCCGCTACGCCCTCTTTCGCAATATCCGAAGCAGTCAAATCGGCCTGGGAGATCACCCCGTAGGTCACTGTTCTTCCCGTCCACAAACGCCTCAATGGCGCCATGGCCTCATCATCTGCATTAAATACGGCCACACCGGATCTGGACATGGTGCCATAGAGATCGCCCTTCTCCTCACGGATGTTCTCGAGCGTCTTCAAGCCTTCCAGATGGGCGGGGCCGATATTGGTAACGAGCCCGATATCAGGTTCCGCTATTTCTGTCAACCGCTTGATTTCACCCCGGGCATTGGTTCCCAGCTCCACAATGGCCAGGTCGTGGCTTCGTTCCAGGCGGAGCAGGGTGAGAGGCAACCCGATCAGGTTGTTGAGGTTCCCCTCCGTTTTCAGTACGGAAAACGTCTGCTCGAGGACGGCGGCGGTCATTTCCTTGGTCGTTGTCTTTCCGGAACTGCCCGTTATGGCTATGACGGGCTGGCCGGATCGTCTCCGCCAGAAGCGGGCCAGATCGCCCAGGGCCCTTAAGGTATCCTCCACGACAATGACCGGGCAGCTTCCGGGAATTTTTGAAACCGTCTCCAGCATACCGGCATGATGGGCATCCATCAGAAGCCCGCCGGCGCCTCTCGCAATGGCCTCCCCCAGGAAATCATGGCCGTCGAAACGATCCCCCTTCAAGGGAATATAGAGATTGCCCTGAACAAGCTGCCGGCTATCGGTTGACACACCGCGGAGACGGCAAGCCGCCTCGCCCTGCAGAAGCTTTCCTCCCGTCGCCGTGACTACCTCGTCAGCCGGGAATTCCGGCCCGAATTTCTGATTCAAAGGAAGACCTCCCCATCCTGTATGGAATTGTCCTGTCCGTCTTAAACGCAGGAGAAAGAACCATTCCGCTGTACCAGATTCTCTTCTTCGGCAAAGGATCGTTCAGCTTCAGGTTATCAGGAATTATTGTGAGCTCTCAGGCGAGCAGAGGAATTCCGAACAGAGCGGACCCGCACCAAACCGGCGTCATTCATGATCGATCTTTGTGCTTGAAGGTGAACTCTCCAGGATTTCTTTCGCAGTCTCCCTGTCATCGAAATGGAGACGATTTGTTCCAATAATCTGGTAATCTTCATGCCCTTTACCGGCAATCAAAACGATATCTGAAGGCCGGGCCGACCGGATCGCCGCCTCAATGGCCTGCCGCCGATCGGGGATCACGACATATCCCCTGCCGGCCGGCTCCAATGGCCATTGCTCCGGAGATCCCTTGGGAATGGACTGACGATTGATGCCCACCTCGATATCCCCAATGATGGCCAGCGGGTCTTCCGATCTTGGATTATCGGAAGTCAGGATCGTCAGGTCGCTGTAATTTGTCGCCACTTTCCCCATGAGGGGCCTCTTTCCCCGGTCGCGGTCGCCGCCGCATCCAAAGACCGTGATCATCCGTCCTTGTTTGAAGGGGCAGAGGCTCTCAAGCACCCGCCGAAGCGCATCATCCGTGTGGGCATAATCGACGAACACCCGGGGCTGGGCCAATCCGCTCACCTTTTCGAGCCGTCCGGGCACCGCCGTCATCGTTTCGATTCCCCGGCAAATGGCCTCCGTGGGGATCCGCAGGGCAATGGCGGCGGAAACAGCGGCCAGAACATTCGACAGATTAAATTTGCCGATCAGGGGAGAGGCCATTTCGAAACTCGCGGGACCTACCTCGATGACCGCTTTGATTCCGTCGAGGGAAAGATCAAAGCAAGAGGGGCGTACATCGGCATTCTCTTCGATTCCAAAGGTAAGAGGCCTGTTCCCCGCCCCGGTTTCCCGGACGAGACGCTTCCCCCAGGGATCATCGACATTCACCACCATGGAATGTCGGCGAAGCTTCCGCCCCCCGGGAAGCACTTCCGAAAAGAAACGCTTCTTCGCCTGGTAATAATTTTCCATGGTCTTGTGGTAGTCCAGATGGTCCTGGGTGAGATTGGTAAAAATTCCAAGATCAAAACGGCAATCGTCGACGCGCCGGAGGTCAATGGCATGGGAAGATACCTCGGCAACCAGATGGGTCACGCCGCTTTCCGCCATATCCCTCAAAATCCGCTGCAGGTCCATGGATTCAGGCGTCGTGTTGGGGGCGGCCATCCTGATTCCGGGATAACGGTAATTGACGGTGCCCAGAACGCCGCAGCGGAATCCCGCCGCCGCAAAAATCGATTCAAGGATATAGGTGATGGTGGTTTTGCCGTTCGTTCCCACCACGCCGACCGCAACCAGCGATGATGAAGGATCGCCGTAGAACGTTCTCGCCAGACGCCCCAGGGCTTTCCTCCCGTTTTCCACACAAATCTTCGTGATGTCCGGGGGCGTTGTAACTTCTCTCTCGCAAACGACGACCTTGGCGCCGTGGCCTATCGCATCGTCGATATAGTCATGGCCGTCGGATTTAAGACCTGATATCGCCACAAAGAGTGAATTCGACGAACACTGCCGTGAATTGTAGCACAGGGACGTCACGTCCATCGCGCTGTCCGCGGGGCCGGTCATTCCCATAATGTCGAGTCCATTCAATAAGGCGGAAAGATTCATTTTCGGCAGCCCTTTTTTTCAATTCCCGTGACTGAAGATCACGGAGCAGGAGGCGGTCCGTGTCATCGGAGATCCAGGCGCTGGATGCTGCTGCGTCGCCCAGCCGTTGCCTGCGATTTTGACTTCAATGCCACGCTGTTTCGCTTTTCTGAGGACATCCCGGATACTGAGGCCGAGGAAATTGGGCATCAGGGCTTCATCGGTCAGCATGTTCGCCGGCGCCACGCCGGGTGAAAGATCACCGGAAGAAGAAACCAGCTTCAGCTTCATGTTTCCGCCTTCTTCCTGGTCCAGCTCCGGAGTTGGATTGGGACGAATGTGAGGTTTAAAGCATGTCAGGATCTGTTCTCCAATCGCCTTGAAAACCGGAGCGGCGGCAACGCCACCCCAGCGGTCTTTTTGCGGTTCATCGAGAATAACCAGGATCGCAACCTGGGGGTCCTCAGCAGGGAAAAATCCCATGAACGACGTTTTCACCCGTTCGGATGAATAAGCATTCCGTGCATGATCATATTTCTGCGAGGTCCCGGTCTTTCCGGCAACGGAGACGCTCTCTATCCGGGCGTTCTTCCCTGTTCCGTCCTCCTGCCCCACGATATCGGTCATGATGGCCGTGAGATGCCTCGCCGTATTCGGCGATATGACCCGCCGAACTGCCGTGGGCGAGTAGCTGCTTACAATCTGACCCTTTTTATCCACAAGAGCCCGAACGACATAGGGTTTCATCATGGTTCCCTGATTGGCGATCGTGGACAGCGCGGTGATAAGCTGAATGGCGGTGACCGAAATTCCCTGCCCAAAAGCGACCGTTGCCGCGTCCACCCTCGTCCAGTCGCCGACGGGGCGGAGCAGTCCCGGAATCTCCCCTGGAAGATCGATCCCTGTCCTCGCCCCGAAACCGAAGCTGCGGATATAGTCGTAAAATTTTTCCTTTCCCAGCTTTTCCGCAATCTTGACCGATCCGATATTGCTCGAATATTTAAGAATATCATGAACGGAAAGCATGGCGTGGCGCTTCCGCTTGGCTTCGTGAATCACCCGGTTGCCGATGGCATAGGCCCCATTTTCACAGTAGAAGCGGTCGCTTTCCCGGACGGCCCCCTCTTCGAGGGCGGCAGCAACCAGGAAGGGTTTGAAGGTTGATCCGGGGTCAAAGCAGTCTGTAACCGCTCTGTTCTTTTTGTTTTCCGAAGAGACGGTCCTCAGCGCATTGGGATCGAAGCCCGGAGAATTGGCCAGCGCCAGGATTTCTCCCGTCTTGGGATCCATCACAATCGCCAGCCCCCCCTTGGCTCCTTTGTCCCGGACAGCGGCTTTGAGCTGAGATTCCACAAGGTGCTGAATGCGGCTGTCTATGGTGAGAACGAGGCTCAAGCTTTCGTCAGACGAAATCGAAGCCTTTTCCACCCTGGGGAAAAGCACGTTGCCTTTTGCATCCCGCGTCCAGACAAGCTTTTCCGGTGTGCCCTTCAGGTATTGATCGTATTTGATTTCCAGCCCCTCCAGCCCGACCGAATCGTAACCTACCAAACCGACCAGCTGGCTGGCCAGTTCTCCGTTGGGATAAAATCTTTTGGGCTCCTTGACGAGAAAAATTCCCTCGATGCCCGCATCCTCCACCTTCCTGGCAATCTCGGAAGGGATTCTGCGGGCAATCCAGCAGAATCTTTTCGAGTGAAGAAGCTTTTTCATCACTTCCTGCCGGTCAATGTCGAGAATGGAGGCTATTCTGACGGCCGCATCGACGGGGCGGGCCATTTTCGAAGGATCCGCACAGACCGAATCGACCTGCAGACTCGCCGCAAGTTTTTCACCATTCCGGTCAAAAATGATCCCCCGTTCCGGCGGCAGTTGGAGGGTCTTGGTATGCTGCCTCTGTGCAAGCTCCTTCAAGGCCTTGCTGGACATAATCTGCAGATGAATGGCCCTGGAAAAAAGGGCAACGAACAAAACGACAAAAAAGACCAGCAGCGTCACCAGCCGAAACCTCAGCCATTTGACGGATTCCGTGTTCATCGCTTAGCCCCGCTTCCTCCAAGATGGATGATCTGTTCCCTCTCAGGGTAGGTCATCTGCAGTTTCTCTTTCACAATCGCTTCAATGCGACCCGGCGCCTTGAGCGTTGCAATATCAACTTTCAACTGGCGCTGTTCTTCCAGGAGCTGCCCCCTGCGATTCATCTCCTCGGCAATTTTATAATCCAGCTCCGTCATTCGAACGTGCGACCAGACATACACCAGGGCTACGCCCATCAGAACGAAGGCCGCGATGATCAGGTGCGTATACTTCACCCCCGTTGATTTGCTCTGCTCCGGCGACTCCTCGGGAGGCGGCATGTCCGGCGAATCGTCGATCGTCAAGGGCTAAATCCTTTCCGCAGTTCGCAGTCTCGCACTTCGTGATCGGGGATTGGCATCCACCTCGCTTGAGGACGGCGTGATGGGCTTTCTGTTCAAAACGGTCAACCGGGGACGTTGTCCACAGACGCAAAAGGGAATGTCGGGCGGACAGATGCACCCCTTCTCCAGAGAGCGGAACCGGGTTTTGACCATGCCGTCTTCCAGGGAGTGAAAGGAAATGATGGAAAACCGCCCCCCCGGCTTCAGGCAGTCGATCCCCTCGTGGATGGCCCTGTGAAGGTTGGAAAGTTCATTGTTAACGTAAATCCTGAGTGCCTGGAAGGTGCGCGTCGCGGGATGAATTTTCCTGTGCCGGGCAGACCCGGGCAATGCGCCGGCGACGATGGCGGCCAATTCCGTCGTTGTCCGAATCGGGGCGTCTTTCCGTTTCGCTGCAATCGCCCGGGCTATCCGACCTGCCATGATTTCTTCTCCGTACCGTCTTATGATGTCCTTCAATTCCCTTTCGGAACAGGAATGAAGAACATCATAGGCGCTTCGACCGGATTGCGGGTCCATGCGCATGTCAAGAGGCGCCTCATGAAGGAAGCTGAACCCCCTTTCCGCTGTGTCCAACTGATGGGAAGAAACCCCAAGATCCAGTAAAATACCGTCGACTTCAGAGATCTTTTCGCCTGCAAGCACGGCTCGAATATCGGCATAGTTCGCCTTGACAAGCCGCTTTCGCCGGCCAAAGGCCTCCAGGCGTTTCCCTGCGGCCTCCAGGGCCTGGCCGTCGACATCCATCCCGAGAAGAAATCCAGCGGGGGCCGATCGTTCCAGGATGAGCGCGGCGTGCCCTCCCCCGCCAACCGTTCCGTCAACGTAAATACCGCCGCTATGGCAACTCAGTGAAGCAACGGCTTCTTCAAGAAGCACAGGCTCATGATAGGAATCCCCCTCGGCCGGCATTCTCAGAGCCCGAGTTCCGTCATGTAATCCCCGAAACCATCGAGATTCCCCGATGTATCCTGACAATCCTTCTCATAGAGGTCCCGATTCCAGATTTCGATAACCCGCAGCATGCCGGCAAGGACGATCTCTTTTTCCAGGCTTGCATAGGCGCGAAGGCTTGGGGGAATCAGGACCCGCCCCTGGTTGTCGATGGTGCAGCTGACGGCGCCCGCCATGAAAAAACGCTGAAAAGACCGGCTTCTTTTGTCGAGCAGGGGGGCCTGCCGGATTTTGTCTTCGAGAAGCGACCACTCCTTTTCAGGAAAAACCATGAGATAACCGTCCCATTTCGCAATGATCAGGCGATTGTCATAGTAAGCAGCCAGAACCTCACGGAATTTAGCCGGAAAAATGATACGCCCCTTGTCATCAATGGTATGGGAATATTCTCCCCGAAAGCCAGCCATCCCACCCCTCACATCCACTTTAAACCACTTTACTCCACTAGGCTGCAAATATAAAGAGGGGATTCCTGTTTGTCAAGGAAAAATCACGCGTCTTTTTCCTTTGCAAGTCGGTATCTTAGAATAGCATCATTGTGTTCTTTCAGAGTCTTGGAAAACTGGTGGGATCCGTTGCCCTTGGACACGAAATAAAGATACTCCACCCTGGCGGGATTCAGCACAGCCAGGAAAGAGTCCTTGCCCGGATTCGCGATGGGACCCGGTGGAAGACCTTCTATGCGGTAGGTATTGTGGGAGGTTGGCATCGACAAATGACGACGCGTGATTTTTCCTTCGAAAGGCGCCATGTGGTAAACGGCTGTGGGATCGCTTTGAAGACGCATGCCTATTTTCAATCTGTTGAAAAAAACCGCTGCGATGAGAGGTTTTTCCGCACGATGGCCCGTTTCCTTGCCGATCAGAGAAGCCAGCGTGACAAATTCGTTCAAGGTCAGCCCCATCGCTCCGGCCTTATCGATCATTCCGGGATCGATGACGCTCCAGAATTGTTCCACCATGCGGCGAATCAGCTGTTCCGGGGTGATGACGTCGTCGAAAAAATAGGTATCCGGATAGAGGTAACCCTCGGCGCTGCCTTCTTCAATCCCCAGGCTCCGCAAAAACGTCCGGTCCGTTGCCAGGGACAGAAATTTTTTTTCATCAACAAGATGCAGCCTGGCCAAATGGGCGGCCAGCTCCCTCAAATTCATATCCTCGGGAACGGTAATTCTGCAGACATCGGTTTCACCTCGTGAAAGTTTGTTTACAATGGCCAGCGGGGTCATCTTCCCGGAGAAGGTATATTCTCCCGATCTCAGATGTCTTGCGGCACCCTTCGTCAGAACCAGGACGCAGAAAAAGGGGGTGTTGCGAACCAGCCCCTCCTTCTGCAGCTTGTCCACCACCTCGAAAAATCCTGTTCCCGGAAGAATTCTCACCTTTTTCACTGGAAGAACCGGGTCTACCGGCCGGTCGATATAAAGGAGAAACCAGCCCGCCGTCAAATAAGCCACGATCAGCAGGAGCCGCGTCAGCAGGACGTTTTTCTTACTTCTTTTTTTTCTTTTCATGAGCCCTTTTCAACTTCGGTATCCGGTGATCTTTTTTCTTTTGAAAAGGCGTCCAGGTAAGACTGGAGGATCAGGCTAGCCGCCAGGCTGTCAACCACGGCTTTTCGCTTTTTAGGGGGAACCCCGGACCGGAAAAGGATTTCTTCCGCCTCCTTCGTCGTCAGGGTTTCATCCCATAACACGACCGGGATGCCCAGGGAGGCCTCCAGACGGTGGGCAAAGCGTGCAACCTTTTCGCACTGGATCCCCTCCGTTCCATCAAGCCGAAGGGGATAACCGATGACGATTGTCTCCACTCCATATGTCGTGACAAGAGCGGCAACGGACTCCACATCCCTTCGCCAGGATTTGTGGAGGATCGTTGTCAGAGACTGGGCCGTCAATCCAAGTTCATCGCAGAGGGCGACGCCGATCCGCTTCTCCCCATAATCAAGGCCCAGGATGCGCATATCAGGACAGACTCCTTTTTTTAAGGGGACTGCTTAACAATACCCTCCTCCCTTTGCAACAGAAAAAAACAGTTCCTGTGCGTTCAACACGCTTGAATCGTGATCATTTCCCGGTTGTTTCCGGGATTAAAGGCTTCATCGGTCTTGAAAACTACGTGGTTATGGTTTAGAGTGACGTTTAACCTTTATCGGCTTCACCATTCAGGAGGATGCACATGACTGAAATCGTAGCGATTCACGCAAGAGAGATACTGGATTCGAGAGGAAATCCCACCGTTGAAGCAGAGGTTTCCCTGCTTTCAGGAATAACCGGCCGCGCATCGGTCCCCTCCGGTGCGTCGACGGGAGAACATGAAATGCTGGAATTAAGGGACGGGGATTCCAGGCGTTATCTGGGAAAAGGCGTCACACAGGCGATCCAAAACGTCATTGAAAAGATCGCCCCGGAAATCGTCGGGAGGGATTGCCTCAATCAAAGGGAAATCGATTATGCAATGGTTGCCCTGGATGGTACGGAAAACAAAGGGTCCCTCGGCGCCAATGCCATCCTGAGCGTATCACTGGCGTGCGCCAAGGCGGCGGCGGCGGCCACGGAGCTTCCCCTTTACCGATACCTCGGCGGCGTCCAGGTCAAGGACATTCCCGTTCCCATGATGAACATCATCAATGGGGGTCAGCATGCCGACAACAATGTCGACATCCAGGAGTTTATGATCATGCCCGCAGGAGCGCCGACGTTCCGCGAAGGCCTGCGCATGAGTGCGGAAGTTTTCCACAGGCTCAAGACCGTCCTGAAAGGCAAGGGATACAACACGGCTGTTGGAGACGAGGGGGGATTCGCCCCCAACCTGAAATCCAATGAGGAAGCCCTCGCCGTGATCATTGAAGCGATCGTCCTGGCGGGCTATGAGCCGGGGAAAGACATCTTCATCGCCCTGGATGCCGCTGCCAGTTCCTTCTATAAAGACGGGAAATATCTGCTGGCCGCGGAGAAAAACCCGGAAAAAACCGCAGAGGAGATGATCCGCTTCTATGAAGACCTGGTAAACCGCTACCCGATCATCTCCCTGGAAGACGGCCTGGCTGAAGACGACTGGGAGGGCTGGAAATCTCTCACAGAGGCCCTGGGGTCCCGGATACAGATTGTCGGAGACGACCTCTTCGTTACCAACAGGAAACGTCTCGAGATGGGCATTTCCAGGGGCATTGCCAACTCCATCCTGATCAAGCTGAATCAGATCGGCTCCTTGACGGAAACCCTGGAAACGATTCAGACAGCCAAAGAAGCCGGCTATACGAACATCGTCTCCCATCGTTCCGGAGAAACGGAAGACAGTTTCATGGCGGATGTCGCCGTCGCAACGAACTGCGGCCAGATCAAGAGCGGCTCCCTGTCCCGCAGCGAGCGTCTGGCCAAGTACAATCAACTGCTGCGCATCGAAGAGGAACTGGGAAGCTACGCCGTTTACCGCGGGAAGGCCACTTTTTATTCCATCAGGTAAGGTGCCTTTCCGCACAGAACGGGCGAATCGTATACGCATGCGGCAACGTCGGGCATTTATTGAACCCTGAATTCGGGATGCTTCCAGTTCAGGGTTCGTCTTTTTCATTACCGTCGCCGGAGCCTGCGACCGCACCTTCGCTTCTCTGAGTGCACCGAAAATGCCCCGAAGCGGCAGGGCATTCCCTAACCGCATTTCCTTCAGCGTCATCGTCAACAGGTCCAGGTTTCCCAGGATCAGGGAAGAAGAAGATCGGGAAAGGACTCCGGGGGGCGAACGTTCGCAGGCCAGACTCGGGGAAGGTGGAGTGAGGTTGGAGCGCCGCCTTCCGCCAGGGATTGAAAATATCTTGACGGGCTGCAGAGTTTCCTTTAGGGTTAATCTTTCTTATCATCCATTGAACGTGATGCGCAGGCGGATAACATCCACAGGACGCTGAAGGCAATGCGAAAATCATCTGAGGAAAGGGAATTTTGTGGATAAATTTACTCAAGTACCGCTGAATAAAATTGAATTCAATCAGAACAACCTCTACCGGGAAGACTCCTTCACGGATATGCAGGTCGGTTCGATCCGCGTGCTCATCCCCGTAAAACCGGACGGCTCGGAGGATTCTTCCAGAGCGGCCCTCTTCATCGGTCAGGCCCAGGTCATGTCTCCACAGGGCCCCCTGCCTCTTCAGGGCCCTATTGAGGCAAAATCCCTGAGCGAAGCCATGGATAAATTCCCGCAGGCCATGGAGCAGGCGCTGAAACAAATGCTATCCGAGGTCAGAGAGTATCAGCGTCAGCAGGAATCAGGGCTCATCCTGCCTGGCAAATGATTCCAGCAGAAGGAGCCAAGGGGGATGCTCTGTACCGCGACGGGCGTCCCTATTGTCCAGCCCCCTGGAACTCCTCGGGAAACCGCCTCCTCATGTAATGCTCCACATAATCGCGTATTTCCGTCGCGGAATTGAATGCAAGGACTTTATTCAACAGTTCGCGGGATTCCTGCAGGGTGGCATTCTGGATGATCTTCTTCATCCGGGGAATCCCCAGGGGATTCATGCTCAGCTCATCCAGTTCAAGGCCAAGAAGAATCAGCGCGTAGAGGGGTTCCCCCGCCATCTCGCCGCACATCGCCACGCGGATGCCGTTTCGGTGCCCGGCGGCTGTAATCTGTGCGATGAGCCTTAACACGGCAGGATGAAGGGGCTCGTAGAGGTAAGCGACCCGCTCGTTGATCCGGTCGATCGCCAGGACATACTGGATCAGATCATTGGTGCCGATGCTGAAAAAATCCACTTCCTTCGCCAATTCTTCCGCAACGATGCCCGCGGAAGGCACTTCAATCATCACCCCGATTTCAATATCGCGGCCGATGGGAACATGTTCTTCAATCAGGTCCCCTTTGACGATATCGAAGATGCGCTTGGCTTCATGGATCTCCTCGATGCCGGAAACCATGGGGAACATGACCCGGAGCTTGCCGAAGGCGCCGGCGCGGATAATGGCCCGCAACTGCACCTTGAACTGCTCGACTTCCTTCAGACAGAAACGTATGGCCCGCAGTCCGAGCTGAGGGTTCATTTCTTTGGCCAGTTTCGGATCGGAGGTAAACTTATCGCCACCCAGATCGAAGGTCCGAATCGTCGACCAGGCCAGTCCCTCGATTCCGACGACCTGACGGTAATGGGCAAAATGCTCCTCCTCTGTCGGCAGACGATCCCGGTTGATATAGATGAATTCCGTCCGATAAAGGCCGATTCCTTCTGCGCCATGAAGAACCGCTGAAGGGATTTCTTCAATAAATTCTATGTTGCAGCCGATATCAACGCGGCAGCGATCTTTCGTCATGGCCGGAAGCCGGGCATATTTCAGGAAATCTTCCTGAACGAGCTCATAATGCTTCTTCTTCTCCTGGTAACGCCTGGCCACTTCCGGATCGGGATTAACGATAATCAGCCCCGATGTTCCATCAATAATCAAGTCGTCATTGGTTTTAACGACGCGCGTGATGTTCTGCAGACCCACAATGGCCGGAATTTCAATCGAACGGGCGACAATGGCGGTGTGGGATGTTTTGCCACCCATATCCGTGGCGAATCCCAGGACCTTGTGAACCATCATCTGGGCCGTATCAGCCGGAGAAAGATCCGAAGCCACAACAATAACCTCTTCCCGGATTTCGGAAAAGGGCGTTCTCTTTTCTCCCGAAAGATTGCGGAGGATTCGCTTTCCCACATACTGGATGTCACTGAATCGACTGCGGATATATTCATCCTCCACCCGGTCGAACAATTCCCGGTATTGATCCAGGGTCATTCGGACGGCCCATTCGGCATTGACGCACGATTCCTTGATATGCCCGACGGTGTGGCGGATGAACGCCTGATCCCGTAACAGCATAAGATGGACATCAATAATATACAGGGGCTCGGAACCGATCTTGCCATGAATGCCATCCTTGATGGCACGGAGCTCCCTCTCGGACTCCTTTAAAGCGGCTTCAAAGCGCTTGATTTCCTGAGGGATCAGGGATGTGTCACTCAGTTTGTACAAGGAAAGATCACTTCCCAGCGGATCAAAGAGGAAAGCCTTCCCACAGGCGATCCCCGGGGAAACACCGATCCCTTTCAACACGAACGTCTTTTTAACATCGTCCGTTATGCTCATGATTCACCAAATTTATCCTCAAAAAGCCCTTCGAGACTTTCTATGGCCTGAAGGGCATCGGCACCTTCCGCCCGGACCGTCACCCGGCTTCCTTGAGGACAGGCCAGGGTCAGGATGCCCAGGAGACTTTTTCCATTAACCTCCCGACCATCTCTTTCCAGAACAATTTTTGACTTAAATCCTCTGGCGGCACTTACAAGTTTTGCCGCAGCGCGGGCATGAAGACCCAGTTTATTTTTCAGTTCAAACGTCCGAATTTCAGTCATTTTACTGTGCACAGAAGGAAAACGATCACCACCATCCCGTACAGAATGTGCGCGGGAGACACCCCCTTCTTGACTGCCCAGAAGCACAAGAGGATACAGAAAAGCACCCCGATTTTCATGCCGATCCGCACCAGGGGAACAAGGGGAACCGCAACGTCTTTCGAGGCGATGAATGCCGCCAGAAGGGCAAGAAAGGACAGGGAAATCCAGCGGATCTTCCTTGCCTTCCCGAGAAGGTCCAAGCGCCGCACAAAATCGATCCCCATTTTACCCAATCGGTAGCCCTCGGTAAATCCCTTCCATCGCACCCATAAAGCCACCGAATTGTACATGCAGAAGGCAATCAGAGGCGCGGCAACAGATTCATGAACGGCCAGCAGCACGCCGGCCAAGGCGGACAGCGGACGATACGCTCCCCAGAAAAATGAATCCCCTATAGCCGCGTAGGGTCCGCAAAGGGCGTTTTTCAAGGTGCCGGCATCTTCATTTTGGATGGATTGCTTCTTCAGGTTTTCCTCTTCAATGTGAACAACCGAGCCAAGAATGGGGCCGGTCATATAAGGATGGCTGTTAAACAATTGCAGGTGCCGCACCAGCAACTCCTGCGTGCGCCCCCGATCACGGTTCAGCAACCGGATAAAAGGAATCAGGGCATAGACAAAACCCAGATTTTGCATTCTCCAGAAATTAAAGGACGCCTGGATCAAGAGGGACCGCAAAAAAATTGAAACCAGCCGGGAAGATTTCATCACAAAGATCCCTTAATTTCCGCAACACAGCTTGCTAGCACGAAACTGCCATGAAGTCAATGAATTCGGCTGAGGCTTACAAAAATTTTCTTCCGGGAAAGGACTCGCCAAGTTTTGCTTGACAGGCCCCGATTGTTCTGTTAGTGATCACGCCCTTGGATATTAAATAAAGCTCAAGAGGTAAGAGAAATGCTTTGTTCAACAATCAAACCGGGAACCGACTGCGGATTCATGACCAAAAAAGGGTGCAGCTATGCCGGCGGTTCCTGCAAACCCGTTATCGACAGTTGCCTCGGATGCAATAAGATCGTTGAATTTGAAAGTGGAAACTACTGCAAACTCTATCCCGAGCCTGCCATCAAATGGCTCAAGGGAAAATGTCCCAGCGCTTCCCATGTCAAGCTCGAAATCAAGGAAGTCCAGGCGATCAACCCGCTGAAGGCCTCCAAGCGGGCTTCCAAGAAAAAATAATCTCTTGATTGATCGGCCGGTGAAAAATCCGGCCATAGTCAACAATAAAGCCCTTTGAAAACACAGCCTGGTCCCGCCGGGTTCCGCATTTTTCAAAGGGCTGAGGAAAAAATCGTTCGACAGGCGCGGTGTGCGCCTCGACATCCTGTATGAAGATGCCTCACTGTGGCACGGTGAGGTAAAAAATCTGTTTTATTATTCTTTGAGCCACTCCCGAAGTTGTGTCAATCCCGTCTTGATTTCCGCCAGCTTCCGAGCCGTATCCGTATCGCCTGCTTGAGCCTCGCGTCCCCGCTTCCGCAGAAGAAGCTGTCTTTTCGCACCTTTTATCGTAAAGAACTCTTCGTAGAGGAGGGTCTTGATCGTCATCAGTTCTTGAACATCCTGTCTCCGGTACAGCCTTTGATCGGCTTTTGTCCGAACCGGCCGCACGGACTTGAATTCCGATTCCCAGTAGCGGAGGACAGAAGGCTCAACCCCAAGAATTCGGCTCACTTCGCTGATGCGGAAATATGCTTTTTCCGGGGGAAGGACATCGTTCATTATGAATTTTGTCGCTGATCCCGATCTTCAGAAATCAGATAAAAAAATGATGTTTTCAGTTCCCCTGCCTCAACACCTGAATGAACGGTGAGTTGAATCGAAAAGGCCTGCCCGGCTTTCCGAAGTTAAGGCATACCATTTTTCCTGAAGACTTCAATCGTTGAGCGCTTTCCTGAGGACCTGGCTGGATTTGAAAGTCAAAACCCTGCGTTCTGAGATGGAAATTTCATCTCCGGTCTGCGGGTTTCTTCCTCTTCGCGATTTTTTCTCTTTAACGACAAAATTACCGAAACCGGATATCTTGATCTTTTCACCCCGCCCGAGACTTTCCTTAATGATATCAAAAACAGACTCGACGATGCGGGCCGAGTCTTTTTTGGAAAAACCCAATTTTTCATATACATTCTGAATGATATCTATCTTAGTCATTTGAGACCTCCTTGAAATGGTACAGATGCTCTGGCGCCAATCATCTGATCTGAGCTCCCGTCCGGTCAACGATCCGTTGAACGATCGTTGAGTGAACCCGGTTCACCGTATCATCCGTTAATGTCGCAGTAAAGGACCGGTACGTAAACCTCAACCCCAGACTCTTCTTTCCTTCAGGAATGCCAGCACCGGCATATACATCAAAAATACGGACTCTTTCAAGCAAATCTTCACCTGTTGAAAGGGCCATATCCAGCATGTCACCCACTTCCATGGTCGAATCGATGACGAAGGCAACATCCCTCGAGCTCTCCGGATAACGTGAAAACTCCCTGTAGGTGACACTCTGTGGAACCTCCCCGGAGATGGCATCTACATCCACTTCAAAAACCAGGGCGCGGTTCTTCAAATCCATGCGGGAAAGCACATCCGGATGAACCTCCCCCATGAACCCTATGGATTTTTCACCGAGAAAAATTCCACAGGCCCTGCCCGGATGGAGGAAGGTCTCGAGCGCCTTTGAACGGAACTGAACCCCCTTCAGCCCCAAGCTGTCGGTCAGGCTCTCAACGCAGCCTTTCAAATCGTAGAAATCGACACCCGGCTCTCCCAAAGACCACAACTCATTATCCCGCATGCCTGTCATAAGACACCCCAACCGCTTCTTCTCCGTGGGCAGTTCTCCAGGCTTCCCCTGCAGAAAGATTTTGCCGAACTCAAAAATCTTCAGATTATAATCCCCGGCATTGACATTTTCGCGCATCACCTTAAGCAGGCCGTAAATCAAGGTGGTCCGCATGACCGACTGCTCTTCCGTCAGCGGATTTGAAATCGAAACGACCTTCCTGCGCTCATCCTCAACATTCAGCGCCAGGATATCAGCGGCATCTGGAGAAATAAAGCTGTAGGTAATGACTTCAGATAATCCATTGCTTGTCAGGTGGTTCCGAATCTTTTCCTCGAGGACTCTTCTTAAACTCCTGTGAGCCGGAACCATCCCCGCGAGAGGGAGCGTCACCGGGATATGATGGTAGCCATGGATTCTTGCGATTTCTTCCACGAGATCAATCTCGCGGGTAATATCGACTCTGAAGGAGGGAGGCTTGACCAGATATTCCTCTTCTCCGCCCTCTTTCCGGCTGACTTCCATACCCAGATTTTCCAGGATTTTCGCCATGTCCGCCGCAGGGATCTTCGTTCCCAGAACAGCATTGGCTCTCCCGCAGCGCAGGGAAATTTCCTCAACGGTCTTTACCTGCCTCGGATGTTCGTCAATCCTTCCCCTGCAGATCGACCCTCCAGAGAGCTGGGCGGTCAATTGGGCGGCCCTGTCCAGCGCCCGAACAAGGCCTTCCGGATCAATCCCGCGCTCGAAGCGAAAGGCCGCATCCGTACTCATGCCCAAATCCCTGGCTGAGCGCCGGATGGAGGAGGGCGTAAAGTAGGCGCTTTCCAGGAGGATATCCCGTGTATCCGGCTTTATTTCCGAATTGAATCCCCCCATGATGCCGGCAATAGCCACCGGTTTGACGCCGTCACAGATCATCAGGGTGTCGGCCTTGAGAATACGCTCCTTTTCGTCGAGGGAGACGAATCGCTCTCCCTGCGTTGACCGCCGGACCACGATACGGTTCTCCTCCAGAAAACGGTAGTCAAAGGCATGAAGGGGCTGCCCCAGTTCCATCATGACAAAGTTCGTCACATCGACGACATTGCTGATGGAACGAAGCCCGACGGCTTCAAGGCGCAACCGCATCCACAGGGGGGAAGGCCCCACCGTTACATTCCGGACCATGCGCGCCGTATAACGCGGGCAGAGATCGGGATCAAGGATTTGCACCGAAGCAAGCCCCTGGATGTCTTCATCCCTTTCCTGGAAGCGGATCTCCGGCAGACGGATCGTCCGGCCGGTGAGAGCGGCTATTTCCCGGGCGATGCCGATCATGGAGAGGCAGTCGGAACGGTTTGGCGTGATTCCGATGTCAAAGACCGTATCCTTCAAGTCGAGGACCTCGGCAAGGTCGCCTCCCAGGGGAAGATCGGGAGACAGGATCATGATGCCTGTCGCATCTTCACCGATGGCCAATTCCTCCTCGGAGCAGAGCATCCCATCCGAGTACTCGCCACGCAGCTTTGAACGCTTTATGGTATAACCTCCCGGAATGGTCGCACCCACCCTGGCCAGGGGCACAACATCACCCTCGTGGATATTGTCCGCTCCACAGACGATGGGCAGGGTTTCAGCTCCCGTTGTCACGTCACACAGGTGAAGTTTGTCGGCGTTGGGATGGGGGCGGATTGACAGAATCTTCGCCACCACGACATGAGTAAAGGAGGGTCCAACTTCCCGCACCGCATCAACTTCGAGGCCGGTCATGGTCAGACAGTCCGCAACCTCGGCGGGCGTCAGATCAATGTCCACATAGTCTTTAAGCCATCTTAAACTTACTTGCATAATGATCTTTTACTCACGAATGAGATACCACCCTGTTATTAAAACTGCTGAAGAAACCGCCATTCGTTCTCAAAGAAAAGGCGGATGTCGGTAATCCCGTATTTGAGCATGGCAATACGCTCCACTCCCAGGCCGAAGGCAAACCCTGTAAACTCTTCCGGATCATAACCGACATTCTCAAAAACGGCAGGATCTACCATGCCCGACCCGAGGATTTCCAGCCAGCCGCTCTGCCCGCATATGCGGCAGCCGCTGCCTTTGCACATGACGCACCGGATATCCACCTCTGCGCTGGGCTCCGTAAAGGGAAAATAGCTGGGCCGGAAGCGGATCACCGTTTCCTCCCCGAAGATCTGCTTGAGAAACGCGTCGAGAATGCCCTTGAGGTCGCCGAAAGTGACGCCCCTGTCGACCAGCAGGCCCTCAACCTGATGAAACATCGGCGTATGGGAAACGTCGGAATCCGGGCGATACACGCGCCCTGGAGAAATGATTCTCACCGGGGGCGCCTGCTTCTCCATGATCCGAATCTGAACGGGAGAGGTATGGGTACGCAGCACGACCGTTTCCTCGATATAAAACGTGTCCTGCATGTCCCTGGCGGGGTGATCCTTGGGGATGTTCAGAGCCTCGAAATTGTAATAATCCTTTTCAATCTCCGGCCCGTCAACAATGGAAAAACCGATTCCTGAAAATATGGCACAAATTTCTTCGAGAACCTGTGTAACCGGATGGATCCGGCCATAGCCGCTGCGCCTGCCGGGCAGCGTGACATCAATCGCCTCTCTGCGAAGGGCGTCCTCCCTTTTCAGAGCGGCCAGGGCCCCCTGGGCTTCTTCAAAGCTTGAAGCCAGGATGTCCTTGATCTCGTTTGCCCGCTTTCCGTAAAGCTGCTTCTCCTCGATGCTTAATTGGCCTAAATTGCGCAGATACTGGGTCAGCAGTCCCTTTCTTCCCAGGAATTTGACCCTTACGGCAGACAGATCCGCTTCGGCTTTCGCCGCCTTTATCTCAGTCTCCGCCTCCTTCCGCAGTTTCTCCAGATCTTCAATCATGAAACAGGCTCACGCTTTGCGAGAAGAACGATTTCCGAAAACCCGCGGGGGTCATTAATGGCGATATCGGCCAGCACTTTTCGGTCAATCTCTACATTGGCCTTTCTCAAGCCGTCCATGAGCCGGCTGTAGGTCAGACCCTGTGCGCGCGAAGCGGCATTGATTCTGGCAATCCATAGCTTCCTGAATTCCCTCTTCCGTACCCTGCGATCCCGAAAGGCATAACTCAAAGCCCGGTCCACGGCTTCCGTCGCCGTCCGCAGCAACCGGCTCCTCGCACCAAAGAACCCTTTGGCTAATTTGAAAATCTTTCTTCTCTTTTTCTTGGCGGTAACACTTCTTTTAACCCTAGGCATGATCCTAAGCCTCCTATGTGTAATTCCACTCCCTGTTCCTCGGCTCCGAAAAGACGTCGCCTCCTACAGATAGGGAATCAGTCGTTTAATCTGCCTTTCATCCCTTTTGTCAAGAATGGCGGATTTTCTCAGGTTTCTTTTACGCTTTGTCGTTTTTGTCGTCAGAATGTGGCTGGCATTGGCATGGTGCCTCCGGACTTTTCCGCTGCCGGTCAGTTTAAAGCGCTTCGCAGCGCCACGGTGTGTTTTTAGTTTCGGCATTCTTCTCCCCTTGGTCTCCAAGCTGCCCGCAGAGGCAGTTCAGTCTGTTAGAATATCGTACAATCAAATAAAACACGGCAAACAGGATTCCCTGCCCCTAAATCCCGGAAAGGAACGAAAACCCCGCTATGTCATGATCCGCTATTTCTTAGGGGATAAAACCATCACCATACTTCTGCCTTCCAGTTTCGGCTGTTGATCTATGGTGCAGCTGTCACCCAATACACTTTTTATCTCTTCCAGGAGCCTACGCCCGATCTCCGTAAAGGCGATTTCCCTTCCCCGGAACAGGACGCTCACTTTTACCTTGTCATGCTGTTCAAGAAACTTTTTGATATGCTTGACCTTGACTTGAAGATCGTGCTCCTCAGTCTTCGGTCTCAGCCGAATCTCCTTTACCTGGATGGTGCTCTGGCTTTTCTTGGCCGTCTGAAGCTTCTTGCTCTGCTGGTACCTGAACTTTCCGTAATCCATGATCCGGCAGACAGGCGGCGCGGAAGTGGCGGCGACTTCCACCAGATCCAATCCCTCTTTCCTCGCTTCAGCCAGCGCCTCAGCCAGGGTCAATATCCCCAACTGCTCTCCCGTATGGCCGATCACCCTGACCGCGGGCACCTTGATCTCAGTATTGATCTTCAGATCCTTAGCTATTGGACACCTCCTGCATCGTTAAAAGAATATACCTGGATTTCCTTCCCCTGCCGCTGAAGCATGGCGCTTCCGTCCGCATTACAAATACCGCCTGCACCTATCCTGCACAAGCTCAATAAAGGAAGAAACCGGCATGGCTCCCAGATTGTCCCCGCCACGCTCTCGGGGCGCGACCTGCCCCGACGCCATTTCCTTGTCGCCGATCACCAGCATGTACGGTATTTTCTGGGTCTGAGCTTCTCGAATCTTATAACCCAGCTTCTCGTTTCGAAAGTCTGACTCCACGCGAATCCCGGCTTCCAGAAGCTGCGAACAGACCGTTTCTCCATACGGGATGTGCCGGTCCGTGACCGTAACGAGAACGGCCTGCACCGGAGACAGCCAAAGGGGAAAGGCCCCGCCGTAATGCTCGATCAGAATTCCCATGAACCGCTCAATCGCACCGAGAATAACGCGATGAAGCATCACAGGCCGATGTTTTTCGCCATCCGCCCCGACATACGTGAGATCAAACCTCTCCGGCAGGGTAAAGTCGCATTGGATAGTCGCACACTGCCACTTTCGCTTCAGCGCGTCCTTGAGCTTGAAATCAATCTTGGGGCCGTAAAACGCGCCGTCGCCTTCGTTGATATCATAGCTCATGGCGTTGTCCTTTAGGGCGTTCTCCAGAGCGGAAGTCGCCAAGTCCCAGTCCTCGTCGGTCCCTATGGAGTTTCCCGGCCGGGTGCTCAATTCGACTTCATATTCGAACCCGAAGATTTTCATGGCATAGCCGACAAAATCCGCGATGGCCCGGATTTCCGAATTCAGCTGTTCCGGGGTGCAAAGGATGTGGGCGTCATCCTGGGTAAACTGCCGCGCACGCATCAGGCCGTGCAGAACCCCCGTCTTTTCATGCCGGTGGACTGTGCCAAGCTCAAAGTAGCGAAGGGGAAGATCCCGATAGCTCCGCATCTTGGATTTGTAAATCAGCATATGGGAAAGGCAGTTCATCGGCTTGATCCCGTAGGATTGCCCTTCCACTTCGGTGAAATACATGTTTTCCCGATAGTGATCGAAGTGGCCGGATTTCTTCCAGAGATCCACCTTCAGAATCTGAGGCCCCATGACCATGCCATACCCGCGCTTCAAATGTTCCTTCCTCTCCCAATCCTCTATCAGGGTGCGCAGCATGGTCCCCTTGGGATGGAAGATGATCAGCCCGGCTCCCGCCTCTTCGCTGACCTGGAAAAGATCGAGATCCCTTCCCAGCTTGCGGTGGTCCCGCTTTTTGGCCTCTTCGATAATCCGGAGATACTCCTCCAGATCCTTCCGCGTGGCGAAACCGGTTCCATAGATACGCTGGAGCATCTTGTTCCGCTCGTCTCCGCGCCAGTATGCGCCGGCGACGTTGAGAAGCTTGAAGGCACGGATCATGGACGTCGAGGGGATGTGAGGCCCCCGGCAGAGATCGGTGTAGCCGCTCTGCCTGTAAAGGCTGACGGTTTTCACCTCTTCGGGCAGATCCTTTAACAGCTCGACCTTGTAAGACTCGCCCTTGCCCTGGAAAAAGGATATGGCCTCCCCGCGGGAAACCTCTTCCCGCATAAACGGAAGATCTTCCTTTATAATTTCCTGCATCCGGGTTTCTATTTTTTCGAGATCCTCCAGGGTGAAGGTGTTGTCATATTCAAAATCGTAATAAAAGCCGTCTTCAATGGCCGGACCGATACTGACCAGCACCCCGGGGAAAATATCCTGAACGGCCTGAGCCATCACATGAGATATGCTGTGCCGAAGAATTTCCAGACCTTCACGGGACGCGACATCGACCAGTTCCAGTGTTCCGTCCTCGGTGAGCGAGCGGTTCATGTCAATGAGGCCCCTGTTGAATCTGGCCGCTACGGTCACAGCAAGCACCCTCGGATTCAAGGAAGATACGACTTCCTTTACGGTGACTCCTTCCGGATAAGCCCGCTTTGATCCATCGGGTAAAACAATCTTGATTTCCTTCATAATCCCAATATTAACATCCAGGTTAAGGACTCTTTAATTCCCTTTATTAAAGAAAGGGCATCAGCGCGTTATCTTTGCGGATGCCCTTTCCCAACAGATCATATCTTCTTGAGTCGGTGAGACGAATCGCTCTGCAGGCTTGCATTGTAAAAAATGGTAGGCACGCAGGGATTTGAACCCTGGACATCCACCGCGTCAGGATGGCGCTCTCCCCCTGAGCTACGTGCCTTCACGCTTATCTTACCGCCAAACAGGGCGTAATACCTAACAACAAATCGGTCTCTTGTCAAGGCAAAAACTAAACTCCCTTGCTTTTTCCCGCCTTCTTCCCATCCCTCGGGAAGAGAACCCGGGAAAAGATTTCTCGGCCTGCCATCTGACAGGTTTACCCGTTCAGTATCCCGCACACAAAGCCCGTTGCAAAAGGCCCTACTGCAGAGAATTGATTAAGCGAATGCCACGGATCAAATAGACAATTCCGGATAGAATCGTCACCAGGGCGGTTACCCAGTACATCAGATACATTCCGCTGTATTCCCCTCCGCCGGCCAGGCCATGGACCATCAACACCATCAGCACCGTCAGAAGTTGTAACATGGTGGTGACCTTGCTGATGAAGGCGGGGCGGATTTCAACGGATATGGACATAAAGGACAGAACCGCAATGCCGAGCAAAATGATGCAATCCCTGCTGATGACGACGACGGTGAGCCACCCGGGAAGAATTCCCAGGATGGCGAGCGTCAAAAAACTGCTGGTTAACAGGGCTTTATCGGCAATGGGATCCAGATAGGCCCCCAGCTTCGTCTGCTGCTTCAGAGTGCGCGCCAGAAATCCGTCCAGCCCGTCGGACAGACCGGAAACGGCAAATACGATGAGGGCCTTGAAATACGAGCCTTCCATCAGAAAGATGACCAACACGGGGGTGAGAATAATGCGCAGCAGAGTTAAAATATTAGGTATATTCATTCGAGGATCGGCGATTCCCCCGTTGCAGAAATCGGTAAAGAATGGCCCCTTTCAATTTCCGTCAGGAATGATAAAGAACCCGATGGGATTTCCGATAGAAAATCCGCTTTAATATTGATCCGGAAGCCCATCACCTTCCATCACAAAGCCGTCCGTCCGCCAATTCACCCAAGAACCTCGGAACTGTCAGGGATTCCCTTCATCGCCTGATCAACCAGTTCCTGAATCGCGTCTTCATAGACCTGGGCGCCCTTTAACCGAAGGGAATCCTTTGACAGGCCATAGGTTCTCTTGATGGTGCTGTAGGAACTCCGCCAGAGCAACTGGCCGCTTCTGGCGCTCCGCAATTCAAAAACAGCGGAAACGGACAGAGGCGAATAGAGCCAATAATAATGGGTCCGGCTTTCCTGCAGGTCGCAATAAAGAACGGCGTCAACCTGCATCTGCCTTCCCAGTTCCCGGGAACATTCCGCTTTATCCTGTATCTCCGGCTCCTTAACCTGTTCGCCGTTCAATGTCTCATCAACAAACTGGGCCATAATTTTGGGATATCCCTTGAAGTAAAGGGCGTTCTGGATCTTTTCCCTCAAAAGCCGGGCGGCCTGCTGATCAGAAGTCTCATTGAAAACGGGGAACACGGCAATCCGATGAACCTCTTCCCTGTTGCCGTCTTTCAACACAGCGGCCGATTTTCCCGGGGCACACCCCGAAAGAATCAGCACGGTCACCAACAGCACGGAAAAGATAACATTTCTGCTTCGGTATATCATACTATACAGCCTCCTCCTCAGAATCCTGTTTCAATTTTTCGATTTCTTCTCTAATGACTCTTTCCGCAATGACCGGAATCATTTCCCGGGCCATTTTTTCAACGGTTTCCGTAATCAGTCTCCCCACTTCTTCCTGCGAAAGGCCATGGGGCTGATCCAGGATCGGCTTTTCTTCTATGGCATCGACGAGATCATGGATGATATCTGCCGGCGGTGGTTCCTTTTCATAGCCTCTTCCATCGATCACCAGGACCTCATGAGGCTCCCTGTTCCGCAAAATATCCGGCTCCTCGACAACATCGTTGAGATCATAAATTTTTGTCCGGGAGTCCTCAACGATCTCGTTAAGATCATAAATCCTGTCCCCAGGCCCCGGCAGATGCTGTTTCATCGTGCCTTTATTTATGGCGAATTCCCCGCCCCTGCTGAATTCCGGAACCTCTGAATCTCCGCTCATCCCTTTACTCTCCGGTTTTTATGATCGCTGACCCTGCAATTCTTCCGTATGCCCTTCTCTGGTTAAAACCCGAATTCTTCAGGAAATTATCATAGATATCCACTTAGTTCAATACATTATCGCTGAAGCCCCCAATTTCCATCCTTCCGGGAACCGCGAAGGAAACGCCTCAGCGATCAGGTCCGGGATTTTCAGAAATGACGGCAATCACAATTGCATAAACCCGCTTCCTGGATATTCCCGTTTCTTCGACGATCCGGTCCACGACATCCCGATCGGACAAACCGGTTTCCTCCCGATGCCGGAAATAGAGGCTTCGAACGTCTTCGTCAGACCAGGCCCTGGACTCCGGCTCCCGCCCCGCGATGACCAGTGTGATTTCCCCTTTGATCCGCCTGTCGCGCAGGCCGGCCAGAAGGTCCTGCAGCCTGCCCCGTGAAATCTCCTCATGAAGCTTTGTCAGCTCTCGCGCAATCACGATCTCCCGGTTGCCGAAAGCAGAACCGATGTCTTCCAGGGAAGCCGGCAATCGGTGGGGAGCTTCATAGAAAATCATTGTCCGTGATTCATTGTGTAACGAAGCCAGCAACTCCCTCCGCCTGTTTCCCCTGGCAGGCAGGAACCCCATGAAAACAAAGGAATCCATTGGAATACCGGAAACGCACAGGGCCGCGATACAGGCGGACGCCCCCGGGATGGGAATCACCTGGATGCCGCATTCCAGGGCCTGGCGAATCAATACAAAACCCGGATCGGAGATCCCGGGGGTTCCCGCGTCAGAGACGTAGGCCACATCATGGCCTTCCTTGAGCCGATCCATCAACGTCCGGCTCCTTTTGAATTCATTGTGCTCATAAAGGCTGATCAGGGGCGTGCTGATCGAATAAGCTTCAAAGAGCGTGCGGGTTCTCCGGGTGTCCTCGGCGGCAACCAGAGAGACCCCCTTGAGAACCCGGATCGCCCGGAGGGTGATATCCTCCAGATTGCCGATCGGTGTCGCCACAACGAAAAGTTTTCCTGATTCTTGCATACTTTATTCCCTTTTAAGATATTCCCGATGAGACAGGTTCATCCCATGATCGCTCGGATACAACATCAAGGCGGCAGACGGGTCGATGAAAGTCTCAACACTGGCACGATATTTGACATAAAAAAGATTTTACATTTTGGTGCTGATGCTATAAGGATATCGGCGTAAAATCAAGCGTCCCGAACAGCTTCTGAAGAGTCTTGAACACAAATCAACGGAAACATCCCTGCAGGCATCGTCATGCGCATATTGATTACCGGTGGAGCCGGCTTTCTTGGGTCCCATCTCTGCGAGCGGCTGCTCGCTGAGGGTCATGATATCCTCTGCCTGGACAATTTTTTCACCGGCAGCAAGGACAACATCCTTCACATGGTCAGCAATCCCCGATTCGAGCTGATCCGTCACGACATCACCCTGCCCATCTACCTGGAGGTGGACCAGATTTACAATCTCGCTTGTCCGGCTTCTCCCGTTCATTATCAGCACAACCCCATTAAAACCATCAAAACCAACGTCATGGGCGCCATCAACGCTCTGGGGATCGCCAAGCGGGTTAAAGCCAGAATTCTTCAGGCGTCCACGTCGGAGGTCTACGGTGATCCGGAGGTCCATCCCCAGCATGAAGCATACTGGGGGCGGGTCAACCCCATCGGGATACGCAGCTGTTACGATGAAGGGAAAAGGGCCGCGGAATGCCTGATGATGGACTACCGCCGCCAGAATGGCGTGGATGCGAAGATCGCCAGGATTTTCAACACCTATGGCCCCCGCATGGCCTTGAACGACGGCCGTGTCGTCAGCAATTTCATGATTCAGGCCCTCACAGGAAGAGACATCACCATTTATGGCGACGGTTCGCAGACCCGGTCATTCTGTTATGTCGATGACCTGGTCGAAGGCCTGATCCGGTTGATGAACACACCGCCGGAAATCTCAGGACCGGTCAACCTGGGCAACCCGGTGGAATTCACCATTCTCGAGCTTGCCGAAAAAATTCTCGCCATGACGGCCTCATCTTCCCGGATTCTTTTTTTGCCCCTGCCTCAGGACGATCCCATCCAACGGAAGCCGGAGATTTCTCTCGCCAGGAGGATTCTGAACTGGCAGCCGGGCACTTCGCTTGAAAAGGGATTGGAACTTGCGATATCCTATTTCCGGAACAGGCTGGGTTGAACCCCGTTGACGGAATCTCCTCAACTCATTCCAAGGATGGAGTCTTATGACATTTGAAAAGCATATCCTCTGCATCGGCGCCGGTTACGTCGGCGGCCCCACCATGGCCATGATTGCCCACCAGTGCCCGCAGTACAGAGTGACGATTGTGGACATCAACCCCGACCGCATCGCCCAGTGGAATTCCGATGTCCTGCCGATCTATGAACCGGGCCTCGATGAGCTCGTCAAGGCCACCCGGAACCGCAACCTCTTTTTCAGTACGAACATCGAACAGGGCATCCGGGAAAACGAGATCATCTTCGTCAGCGTCAACACGCCCACCAAGACCTTCGGAACGGGAGCCGGCATGGCTGCGGATCTTCAGTACTGGGAGAAGACGGCCCGCCAGATCCTGGAACACTCCACTTCGCCGAAAATCGTCGTTGAAAAAAGCACCCTCCCGGTCCGCACCGCCCAGGCCATGGAGCGCATCCTCAACACATCGCAAAACCATGTCCGGTTTGACGTCCTTTCCAACCCGGAATTTCTTGCCGAAGGAACGGCCATCAATGATTTGAAAAACCCGGATCGGGTTCTCATCGGTTCCCGGGAGACGGAAGAGGGGTTGAAAGCAAGAAACACGCTGGCTGAAATTTATGCAAACTGGGTCCCCCGGGAGAAGATTCTCACCACCAACATCTGGAGCAGTGAGCTTTCGAAGCTGGTATCCAACGCCTTTCTGGCCCAGCGGGTTTCCTCCATCAATGCCATCTCCGCCCTCTGTGAAAAGACGGAGGCCGACATATCCGAAGTGGCAAGGGCCATCGGGACGGACAGCCGCATCGGCTCCCGCTTTCTGAATGCCAGCATCGGTTTCGGGGGCTCCTGCTTCAAGAAGGATATTCTCAACCTGGTCTATCTCTGCCGATACTACGGCCTCGAGGACGTGGCCGATTACTGGGAAGGCGTCATAAAAATCAACGGCTACCAGCAGGAACGGTTTGTCAGGAACATGCTGACCGCCATGTTCAACACCTTGTCAGGCAAGCGGATCTGCCTTTTCGGGTTCGCTTTCAAGGCCAACACGGGCGATACGCGGGAAAGCCCGGCCATTTACGTCGCCCGCCGGCTTCTGGAAGAACAGGCCGAGGTCGTGATCACGGATCCCAAAGCCCTTGATAACGCCAGAATCGATCTGGCCGACGCCCGGGGCACGGTCCATTTTGTGGATGATCCCTACGAGGCTGCCAGGGGATGCCATGCCATCGCGATCATGACCGAGTGGGCGCTCTACGGCGAACTCGATTATGCTCGGCTTTACCGTCAGGCGGAGAAGCCAGCCTTTATTTTTGACGGCCGGAATATTCTGGACCCCCGACGCTGTTTTGAGCTGGGCTTCAATGTCTTTTCCATCGGGAAGCGACCCCTGACCCATTTCTAGCCTCTCAGACCCGAGGCGGCTCCCCCGGGGATCGCTCCCCCCGGGTCTCTGCCAGCCGGGATTGCGCAAACGCCAGGGCACCGGCAAAATCGCGGATTTCCCCGTTCAGGCACCGGTCACGGATTTCCTTCAGGCAGGCGCCCAGCTCCCGGTTTCCGGAAAACCCGATAGCCAGAAGATCCCGGCCCGAAATCGGCGGTCTGTAGTTCCGCCACGTTGTCACATAGGTGGAAAAGATCTTTTTGAAGCTGGCAGATTTGGATCGCGACATGGCGTACAGAATTTCTTCCAGGGACGCTTTTTCCAGGATGTCGACCGCCTGCGACGGCAGAATGTCAGGCAGGGACGCCATTCTTCGCATGATTTCCCGAACCTTCTCCCGTGAGGAAAGGAGGATTTCGGCATCTTCTCTCCTCAATCCGAAGGCATCCCCGAGAGCAACGACGGTTTGAGGATCCATGGACTCCGTCATCGCCAGAAAGTAGAGGAACCAGACCCGGACTTTTTCGCGGGTGTAGAGAAGGCGGAACCACAGGAGCGTTTCTCGAACCGCATGGAAGGCCTCCCGCATCGGCTCATCGAAAATCAGGTCCGGATGGATCGCCTCAAGCACCTTCAATTCCCGGAGCCGGTCCATGCAGCGGATCGGATCCTCTTCCTGGAGGATCTGCCTCATTTCATGAAAGATTCTTCTTCCCGGGATATTCCGGAGGAAACCGGCGTGAACGGCAGAGGAAACCAGGGAGATCGTCTGCTTGCCCAGGGAAAAGCCGCGACGCTTCTCAAATCGAACGGCCCGGAGAATCCGGGAAGGATCCTCGACAAAGCTCAGGGAGTGCAGGACCCGGATCTTCTTTTCCCGAATATCCCGCTGGGCGCCGAAGTAATCGATCAGCTCGCCAAACCGTTGGGGATTCAAGGCCACGGCCATGGTGTTGATCGTAAAGTCCCGCCGGGAAAGATCCAGTTTCAGATTGGATTCCTCCACCTCGGGAAATGCGCCGGGCATCCGGTAATATTCCAGCCTTGCCGTGGCCACGTCAATTCTCACCCCCCCGGGAAGGCGGATCACGGCCGTCTTGTACTTTTCATGTGGAGAGACCTTGGCGCCGAAAGCGTTTCCCAGAACCCTGGCGAACACCACGCCGTCCCCTTCCACCACCAGGTCCACATCCAGATTATCGACCCTCATCACCATGTCCCGGACAATCCCTCCCACAAGAAAAAGATGGAATCCCATGGTCTCGGCCAGCTCTCCCGCCTTTTTCAGCAGTTCATAGATATTCTCCGGCATTCTTTCCCGGAGAAGGTACCGTACGGATTTTCCTGGAACCCCTGCCGATGAGCCCTGCTCAATCTTTGTCATCCGCTCGTGGAGGATCCTCATCAGGTCCGTACGGGTGATGACTCCCACGGCCTTGCGGTCCTCAACGACCGGAACCAGTCGCTGATTCCCGTCAATCACGAGGCTGCGGATCTCTCCCACGGAAGCCTCCGGGCGAACGGTCCGGACATCCCGGATCATGTAGTCCCTGACCTTTGCCGCCCCCAGATCATGGCCTTGGGCACGGCTGACCACCTGGCGCGTCACGATCCCGCGGATCCGTTCATCGGAAGATTTCACGATCAGGGCGTTGATATGGTATTTGTTCAGGAGTTCGCTTGCCCTGTTGATGCTTTCGTCGAGATCGATCCCTTTGACCGGGAAGGTCATGATCTCCCGGGCGGAGAGGAGGGGCCTCGTTTCCGCCCGGATATGCCGAATCAATGACGTCTCCGCCTGATGAAGATTCAGGTCTCGCAGGGAAGCCGCCGCCGCCGACGCATGGCCGCCACCGCCGAAGAACGCGGCGACCTGCGCCGCATTGAGCTGCGGTTGGGAGCTCCGGGCCACCAGATAGATGCGATCGCCCATCTGCCCCAGTGCGAACAGGGCATCCGCGGCATACATGGCCCTCAATTTGTGGACCAGGATGGCAAAGTCTTCCACGTAACCTGGTGAAGAGGCCTTCGAAACAAGGACATGGAGGCCGTTGACCTCCAGCGTGCGGATGTTTTTGATCAGCTGGTCGAGCACATCCACCTGCTCCGCACTGAGCTCCCGGTAAATCGTCCGTGCGACCTGATCCATATCCGCCCCCCAGGTCATCAGGGCCGCCAGCGCCAGGCAATCATCCGGCGTCGTGGAGGGGAAAAGAAGAGATCCCGTATCCTCATAGAGGCCCATGGCCATGACCGTGGCAATCTCAGGGGGCGGCCGCAGCCCCCGCTCATTGAGAACCTTGACCATGAGGGCCACCGTTGAGCCCAGTTCCTCGCAGTACTCCAGATCCCCGGCAATGTCATCGGGCGACGAGCCATGGTGATCATAAAGGATAACCGTCAATCCCTCCCGGCCCAGAAGTTGGGAAAACCTGCCGATCCGGGATGCCTGCCTTGTGTCCACCACGATCATTCTCGATACGGCATCCAGATCGAGCTGCCGGGTCTTCACCATGTCCTCACGAACCAGGGATGGAGCATCCAGTAGATAATCGCGGACACTCTTCTCCTGTGAACCGGGAAAGACGATCAGGGCATCGGGATACAGAATCTTCGCCGCTAGCATGGATCCCAGGGCATCAAAATCCGTCTGAATATGAGAGGTAATGATATCCATGAAGTGTCAGTTCCTCCCGCCGGATGATTGCCCTGTCTGCCTTCCGCTGACGCGCTCCACCGGATTGCCCGCCGCTACCAGATCGATCACCGTCACTTCCGGAGGGCTGAGAAAGCGGATGGGCGGCCCCCAGGTTCCCGTTCCCCGGCTCACATGAAGGCGGGAAATGTCGGATAGGCGGAAGGAGCCCGAGTGGAAGGGGAAATACCACCGGGTGATGAGGCTGAAGGGGAAGATCTGACCCTTATGGGTATGGCCGGACAGCTGAAGATCAAACCGGTCCACGGCATGTTTGTCCACCAGGGGCAGATGCTTCAACAGGAGGGTAAAATGCTGCACCGGCATCGTGTTCAGCAGCTCCCCTTCCTCAACCGGGCGATGCCCTTCCACCGCCCGTCCGGTCGGATCGTCGATCCCCACGATATTGATCAATCCGGCAACCGTCACCCCCTCTCCCCGAAGCATCTGAAACCCCGCCTTGCGGGTGAATTCCGACGCCTGCGCAATCCCGGCGTAGAATTCATGATTGCCCGTTACCGCGTACTTGCCCAGACGCGGCCGGAGTTCCTGGAAAAGGGGAAGAACCTTCTCTATGCTGTTGATCTGTCCGTCCACAAGATCTCCGGTGGAAAGGAGAAGATCCGGCCCCGCCTCCTGAATGACCCGGACCATCCTGGAGACAAACCCGGGACCGTTCATCAGGCCGATGTGGATGTCGGAAATCTGGACAAGCCGCAGGCGGCCTGTTTCCGGGGGGATCTTGTCCGTTTGTATGGTCAGCGACTCGATCCGTATGTTGCGGGCGTCAAACCAGCCGTAAACGAAGATTCCCAAAGCCAGGAACAAGGGGAGGAAGAAGGCAAACCGGGCTGACAACAGAAAGGGAACGGCTTCCATTCTCCAGACCAACCCCGAAAGGAAAACAAGAAGGCGGCAGAGGTCGAAGGCCAGGGCAAAAGCAGCAAAGAGGAACAGTATCCCCATCCAGGCATAACCCGCATGGGACAAGATCCGGGCGGCCCACTCCAGACCGTACCGTTCCGAAATCCGGATCAGGGCCGGGGCGACAATCATCAAGGCCATGACCGCTGCCACAAGCACGGAGATCACGGGCCCCGGGAAAAAGGCCGATCGGATCTTCCAGAAGGCGTACCCGTGAAGGCCGCCGTAAAGCAGGAAGAACATCAGCAGAAATCGAAACATACTTTTAAAATTTGACCTTCGGTGCCGCCTTGGCCGCCCCGGGCGCCTCGAAAAAGGCCGCCGTCTGAAAGCCGGACGCCGCAGCCACAAGGCTGTTGGGAAAGCGACGGACGGCCACGTTGTAGTGTTTAACCGCTTCGTTATAACGGCGCCTTTCCACGGCTATGCGATTTTCCGTACCGGCCAGTTCATCCTGAAGGCGGAGAAAGTTCACATTGGACTTGAGATCGGGATATTGCTCCACCACCACCAGAAGCCGGCTCAAGGCTCCCGAAAGTTCGTTGTTGGCCTCGATCTTTTCCGGAACCGTTGCAGCCCCTCCGACACGGGCCCGGGCATTGGTCACTTCGATCAGGACCTCCTTTTCCTGATTGGCATATCCCTTCACTGCTTCAACGAGGTTCGGGATCAGGTCATATCGGCGCTGAAGCTGGTTCTCCACCTGGGCCCAGGAGCTGTTCATGGATTCGTCCAACGTAACAAAATTATTGTATATCCCCTTGACAAAGGAATACAGAGAAAAAAGGACAACCACCGCGACCGCCGCGCCGACAAGAAAATTTCTCCCGCCTGCCGTCATACCTCCACCTCCCCGCGTCATCTGTTGTTGTTCCTGACCCTCCATCAGCCTGAACAATGGACATGAAAGGCCTGAATCCTTGTACCGGAACGGTCAGATTCAGGCGGGAAATCGCACATTTTGGATCCCCGGCCCTGAAGGCGGATCACGCCTCTTCGGCCAGCACACACAATCTGGAAATCTGCTTCATAAGCTCATTCAACAGGCTTCCCAATACAACGGCACTGTGGCTGTCTTCCCCGTCCCGGATTTCCGCAGCCCTCAGGAAGGGTCCCAGATCAAGGGAGAAGGCCGAGGCCATGGCCTTGATCACATCCCGCCTCAAGGAAGGAATCTCCCGCCCCTTGAGATACAGAAAGGCGCCGAAAAGAGCCGTGAAAGCGGTCAGAGATCTTGCAACAAGATCCCTCATCGCGGATTGGCGCCCCTCCGATTCCAGGTAGCCTTTCCTCAGAAGAAACAGCTTTCCCTTCAGCTCCCGTTCAAGCTGCAGGCGCAATGCCCCGGAATCGATGGCAAGAGACTGCAGGACATCCTGGCCATATACCAGGCGATAGTTCTTCTTCATATTCAGAAATTCAACGGGATAGGAATCCAGGGAGGAGCTCAGATCGCTCCGGGTCAAAATCAGGGGTGCAGCCACCCTCCTGCGTCTCCATTTCCCGGCGACCGGGACCGCCCTCTCCAGGCGCTCCACGCCTGCATCGTCCACAATCAGCAGAAAGTTCAAGTCCGATTTTCCCGGTCGGTAATCTCCCGTGCAGCCGCTGCCGTAGAGGATCACGGACGTCAGCCCCTCTCCGAAAACCTGTCGATAGTCCGCCGTCATTTCGGGAAAGATTTCCTCGGGATTGTTCGGAATCTTCACCATGCTTCTATTCCCCTTAAAAATGACGGCCGGCGCCGCCTCCGCCGCTGCTGCCTCCCCCGAACCCGCCGAACCCACCCCCGAAGCTCTCAAAGCCCTCAAAATCCCCGTCACCGCCAGCTCTCCGGCGGGCACCGCTGAACAAAAGAGGATCGATTTCACGCCCCTTCCGGGTTCCCATCAGGAGGAGGAGAAGAAGAATGAACAGGATAAGGAACCATGATCCGGCCCCTCCGCTCCGCTGCCCAGCCGCGCGGCCCACAGGCCGCCCGGCTTCCGGTCGGTCTGTCAGTGTCACCCCGGCTTCTTCAGCCAGAACCCCGGAAATGGCTTCGACGGAGCTGGCAAGGCCACGGCTGTATTCCCCTCGCTTCAGATAGGGAAGAACCTTTTGATCCAGAATTTCCCCCACGCGCCCGTCGGGAAGGACCCCCTCCACACCGTAACCGGTTTCAATCCAGATCGTTCTCTCCTGCAGAACCAGGACAATCAACACCCCCCGGTCTTGCCCCCGCTTCCCTATCCCCCAGAAGGAGTAAAGACGATTGGCATACTCCTGGATGTCATGGCCCCCAATCGCCGAAAAGGTTGCGACAACCACGGCCGCCCCTGTTTTCTCAAGGACTTCCCGGGCAAGGGCCTCCGTCCGGGCAACATCTCCGGCGGACATCACTCCGGCAAAATCATTGACGGCTCCCCGCGGCGAGGGGATGGCATCCTGGGCCCCTGATGATCCGGAGATGAACAGAGCCGTCAGGATCGTCAACAGAACGACAGGGACATTCCTCGACCAATCCATCCGACTCGCCCGAACCACGCCTGGATTTTTCAAGGCCTTCCCGCCCTGGAAAAAAGAGGGATCAATAAACCATAACCTTCTAAAAATTAATGAGGAATATAATGTTCGATCGGCAGGCGTTGAAGACACGCGGCACGCCTGTGCCCTTTTCTTCAGATCGCTTCCATTCCGGTTATCTATTTTTCATCTCGGACATCAGGGAGTCGAAATGGGTGATGTCGATCACAGGGGAGGTTGTGAAGGAAATGCCTGTCAGCATGCTCAGTGCGGTAGACACCGCCAGGGCCTTCTCAATCGTAGGAAATTCAACGGTAAAGACCAGATCATGAATTCCCAAAACGGCATACATGGAAATCACCCGGCCTCCGTTATGTTCGATGATCTCTACGGACTTCCCGGTTCGCTCCGGCGACATCCCCTCCAAAGAATCCCGGCTGTATTTCCCGAACATCATGAATACGGGCATTTCAGCTCCCCCTTCCTCAATCGCCTGTAAAGATCTCTCCTCATCGGCCTGCTCTCCAGGATAGCGATCGGACCGCAAAAATGGAAACAGGATTCCGCAACCATCTGCTTTTCCACGCAACAGTATAGGCATAAGGCTCCCGCGTGTCAATGAAAGACAGACTCCCGGGTGCAGGCGGAGCAGGGATGCAGCCGGATCCGAATTGCGGCGTCTGACCGCCCCTGCTGCCGGGTCAGAGCCTGGACGTGCCGGAGGACAGGGAAAAAAACGGCGCATGATTGGATGTAAACACGGGAGGGTCCCGGAGGAGAATTTCCCGGATCGCCGGATGACGTTTGAATCTGCGGTCCAGAAAATGCCGGACGCGGAGTCGATCCCAGCCCAGGGGATGGATAAAATCGAGATACAGGGAAAGATCGCCGGAATAAAAAGTTCGAGTTTGCAGGGATGACACCTCCGCACTCCAGGCCGGCAGGTTAAAGACCGCCACATTCAGATAATCGATGCAGTGCGCGTGTTCGGCAACAAAGGCAAGCGTTTTCTCTGCCGATTCCCGGGATTCGGCCGGTGTTCCAAAAAGCAGATACACGTAAGAGGCAATCCCTGCTTTCTTCAGCGTTTTCAACACTTCCGAGGCCCTGGTCAGAGAGATACCCTTTGAAAGGGCATCCAGCACGTTCTGATCGCCGGATTCTAGCCCCAGTTTGAGCATGACGCAGCCGGAGCGTTTCAGTAAACGGCAGAACTCCGGATCTCCAAGATGCTCTTCAATTCTCGCAAAGCCATACCAGGGCGCTCCCGGCGGCGCCTCGATCACGGCATTGAGCAGAGCCGGACTGAGGGCGTTATCCAGGAGGTGGATCAGGGCCGGTCGGTACCTTTGAACCAGGACCTGGAGCTGAGAAACGGACCGGTCCGCGGGGATGGGCGTATAGGGTTGCCCTTCAGCCTTTTCGGGGCAGAAGGCGCAGCGTCGCCAGTAGCAGCCCCGGGAGGCGCTGTAGGGCAGAATAAAGCCGGGAGCCAGATACGGATTTTTCCACACATCCCCGTAATCGGGCAGACAGTCCTCATGGTCCAACCCGCTTCCCAGGAGTTCGAGAAGGGGCCCCTCGCCTGGTCCGACAATCATGTCGTCCACGAGTCCGGAAAAGGGGTTCCGCCAGTTGGGGGAACTCATCCAGGAGGTCACCAGCCCTCCTCCCAGAACGAGCTTCACGGAAGGGTATTCCCGCCGCAGGAACCCCATCATGGCAAAGGTGCAGAGCGCCTGGCTGAGAAAATTCAGTGAAAAGCCGATCATCGGGGGAGAAAGGGCTTCCAGCAGCCCCGACAATCGGCCGTGGAAGTAAGGATAAAAAGGATTGGCTTCCGGAAGTGATGCGGCGGCAAGCAGGTCGTCACTGCGAAGGGGCGAGAGGTCTTTCTCCTCATAGTTGGCCAGGGTCAGATGGGTGCCGGATTTTCTGCCCGTTGAGAATTCCAGGACTCGATTCAGATCACGGATCGACCGCTGGTAGCGATCGCGGTTTCGATAGCCCCCCCAATCACCAAGATCCTGAAGGTGATCCTGGAGGTGATTTCGAGCGCGGCGGGTCCAGGTATCCGAAGCAGCGCCTGTCACGGCCTTATCCGTCAGAAGATAGAGCAGTCCCTCCAGATTGGCATCCACCACGGTACAGGTCCGTCCGTGGCATCTCAGTGCGCCGGCAAGCTTCGCCAGGCCGGCAGGGGATTCACAGGGCTTGACAACAGGGGGGTGGATTAAAAGCATCGTGCCGCTTCTTCAAGAGAACCTTTGTTTTTCATGGTTTGAACGGATGTTCCAAATAGAATCGACAGAAGGCCGCGATGACAAGGGCATGATTAATCTCGCCATCCCTGATCAGTCTGGGAATCTCCGATAGAGGCTTCAGGATGACCTCGATATCCTCCTCTTCATCCTGTTGCTGCACCCCGACAGGATAAACATCCTGGGCCAGAAACGTATGGCAGAGGTTGTTCTGGATGGCTGGATTGGGATAAACAGCCCCTAAAGGGGCGAGCACGCGTTCCGCATAACCCGTTTCCTCTCGGAGTTCCCGTCGCGCAGCTTCCTCCGGAGAATCGGAATCTTCCACAAGCCCGCCGGGAATTTCCAGGGTGACACTGCGTACTCCATGGCGGTACTGCCGGATCAGGACAACGTCGTTTTGGGATGTGATGGGAATGATATTGACCCAGGGAGATGCCTCCACCACAAAAAAGTCCGAGGGCCGGCCAGTCCGGGGAGAAACGGCACGATCCTTCCGCAGGGAAAAGAGCCTGCAGAAACGTTCCGGCTCACTTGATAACAGGGTCCAGTCTTTAAGGGGCATCGCTTATCTCACTCCTTTTCTTGCAGTCAACGAGCTTGAACTTGCCAAATTTTCTGGATTTCGTTTATCATGCATTCCAGATTATTTCAATTTTCCGTGGCGACAGAATAACAAGGATCCGGGGATGAGGGGGATTGAGAATGGAGCAGAACAAATGGCGGGTTGCGTACGTGGCTTCAGGAATGACGAATGCCCATATTATAGAAGGACGCCTGAAAGCAGAGGGGATTCCCACCCACCTCATTTATGAGACGGCTGGAATCCTTTATGCCACAAATCTGGACGGCCTCGGTGAGGTAAAAATCCTGGTTCCCGCTGAAGATCTGGAAAGAGCCCTTCGTGCTCTGGATCAATCTTACGAGGATGATGACCTCCAGTGACCCCTTCCTGCTTCATCCCGATGGCAGCGCCCTGGAGGGCCTGGCTGCCCTTGGAATTGGCCCCCAGCGGTTCGCGGATCAAATCCTGGATGGTCCGGTAGGTAGCCTGAACGGAAAAGGAAAAGCCCAGGAAGGCCCCGAAGGGATTTTTTCTCATGGGAATATGCCGTTCGAGACCCGAAAGATACGTGTACCACTCCAATGGGAAAAAGAGGACGCTTCCCCAGTATATGGGAACTCCAGGCAGCAGGTTTCTGACCAGACGTACAAGCTGCAATCCTCCCAGAGGTTGAACGGGGCTTTCCCCCGTTGAGGAACAGAAAAATTCTCTGTGGCCGCCATGAGGATTCATGATGGCGTACCGGTTCCACGTCCCCAGAAAGACCCTGTCCCGTGAAACGCGGACCGCCTCGCTGACGGCTTTTTGGGGATCCTCGACGAATTCCAGCGAGGCAATCATGGTTACAATATCGAATTCATTGTCGGAAAATGGAAGGTCTTCAGCCCGCCCGGCATGAATATCCGCCCGATGCCCCAGCTTCCTTTGAGCAGCCTCAACTCTTTCACGGGACGGATCAATCCCTGTAACACTGCATCCCTGATTTCTGAAGAACATGAGATGTTCTCCCGTTCCGCATCCAACATCAAGGAGCCTTTCTCCAGCACGGGGGAAGACTAGATCACGGATCAATTCCTCCCTCCGGACTTGGACAAAGCTCTCCGCGAAAGATCTCTTTTCCTTGTCCAGGGAAGGATTTATACTCCCATGCACCGGCATACCTCTCCCCATCCCCTCGCTTTTCAGCCTGTTTGTGCCTTCCTCGCCGTTTCCATTTCTAACACACTTCCATTTTGCGGGCAAGAATTGATAAGTTGCGGAGGAAAAGGTGGAATTCTCCCTTGACAGGGTCATTTTTCTTTATTAGAAATTCTGCAATAAAAAGACTTCTCGTGAAGCTGGCCTTCGATCTTTTCTGATGTTTGCAGATTTTCTAAAGGATGTCTTGCCGCTCTATCCGGATTTTTCTGGCTTCTTCTAAACCTGCTATTCCACGGAACAGTATCTTCATACATTCTCCTGGTGCAAAGGCCTGAAAACTGCGAATCGATTTGTTTGTACCGGCATAATTTTTTCATTGAGAACGTCATCGCTTTAACGATACGACCGCAATAGGTTCATTTGACGGTTCATCATATTTGAAATACAGGGGGCAGGTCATGGAAAAGATGCCAATCACGAAATCGGGTTTCGAAAATCTCAAGAAAGAGCTTGAACATCTGAAGACGGTTCTGATTCCCGCCAACATAAAGGATATCGAAACGGCAAGAGGGCACGGAGATTTGTCAGAAAACACCGAATACACGGCGGCCAAGGAAAAGCAGTCCTTTTTGCACGGAAAACTGCAGGAGATTGAAAACAATCTCGCCCTATCCAACATCATCGATCTGAGCAAGTTAAGCAACGACAAGGTTGTTTTCGGCGCTAAGGTTGTCATTGAAGAGATCAGTTCCGGAACACAGACAAATTATCAGCTTGTGGGTCCCTTCGAATCCAACATCAATGCAAACAAGATTTCTGTTACGTCTCCCATTGGAAAGGCCTTGATCGGCAAATCGATCGGCGACGAAGTGAAGGTTCAGACACCCGGAGGAACTCGCAATTTCGAGGTTGTGGATATTATGATTGACCCGTCCGAGTTTTAATGACCTGAACCGGAAAGGGTGCTTCTTTATCCAGCGAACCTCTTCAGCAGGAAATAAAAAGCCGGCACTGAGAAAAATCCTCACTGCCGGCTTTTATGTCCCGTCTATTCTGAACTTCAGACCTCAGGCCTTCTCCGATACACCGATCCGAGTGACAGCCCTCTGCAGAGCAATGCTGAGCATCTCGAATTCCAACTCATCCTTGGACAATTTGGTCAGTTTCTCCTCGGCACGCTCTTTGGCTCTCATTGCTCTTTCTCTGTTGATCGTTTCAGCACTTTCTGCCGTTTCAACGAGAACCGTTACTTTATTCGCTGTCACTTCCGTATAGCCCGTATTAACTGCGAAATATTGTTTCTTGCCTCCTACGGTAAAGCTTAACTCACCTATTTCTACAGAACTGAGCAACGTTTCGTGCCCTCTCAACACCCCGAATTCACCTTCCGTTCCAGGTATGGTGACTTCTTCAACCTCACCGCTGAAGGCCATTTTCTCCGGGGTGACGATCTCCAATAACAGTTCTTCGGCCATTGCTTTCCCCTGTCCTTATTGCTCCTGATATTTCTTCGCTTTTTCTACCGCCTCTTCAATTCCACCGACCATGTAGAAGGCCTGTTCGGGCAATTCGTCGTACTTGCCTTCGAGAATTTCCTTGAATCCTCTGACGGTATCAGGAACGGAAACGAACTTTCCATCGACTCCCGTAAACTGCGCGGCAACAAAGAACGGCTGAGAAAGGAATCTCTGAATTTTCCGCGCCCTGTTGACGGTCAGCTTATCTTCTTCAGACAGCTCGTCCATTCCGAGAATCGCGATGATATCCTGCAGATCCTTATACTTCTGCAGAGTCACCTGGACCTGTCGAGCTACCCGGTAATGCTCCTCACCCAGCACGATGGGATCGAGAATTCTCGATGTCGAATCCAGGGGATCCACTGCTGGATAGATTCCAAGCTCTGCAATGGGTCTGGACAAAACAACCGTTCCATCAAGGTGAGCAAAGGTCGTTGCCGGAGCAGGGTCGGTCAAGTCGTCCGCAGGGACATAGACGCACTGCACGGCCGTAATTGACCCTTTATCCGTCGAGGTAATCCGTTCCTGAAGCTCGCCAAGGTCCGTAGCCAGCGTCGGCTGGTAACCGACGGCGGAGGGCATTCTTCCCAGAAGGGCGGACACTTCAGCACCAGCCTGAGTAAACCTGAAGATGTTGTCGATAAAGAGGAGCACATCCTGCCCTTCTACATCGCGGAAATACTCTGCTGCAGCCAGTGCGGTCAGAGAGACTCTCGCCCGCGCTCCCGGAGGTTCCGTCATCTGGCCGTAAATCAGAGCCGCCTGCTTGATAACGCCGGACTCCAGCATCTCTCGATAGAGGTCGTTACCCTCGCGGGTTCTCTCTCCGACGCCGGCAAACACGGAAATACCACCATGGTGCATGGCGATGTTATGAATCATTTCCATCATGACAACGGTCTTGCCGCATCCGGCTCCACCGAACAACCCCATCTTGCCGCCACGGGGAAATGGAACGAGCAAATCGATGACCTTGACTCCCGTTTCAAGAACGTGAACCGTTGTATCCTGCTCCGTAAACGAAGGGGACTCCCTGTGAATCGGCATGTGGTTCTTGGCTTCCACAGGCCCCAGTCCGTCGACCGGTCTGCCCACCACATTGAGGATCCTGCCGAGACATTCCTTTCCAACGGGCACCGTAATCGGTCCACCGGTGTCCTTTGCCGGCATCCCCCGGACCAGACCATCCGTAACGTCCATGGCGATACACCGCACGACGTTGTCGCCCAGATGCTGTGCGACTTCAACAACCAGATTATCCTCCTCGTCGTTGATGACGGGATTTGTTATGGTGATGGCATTCAAAATTGCCGGCAGCTGCCCCTCTTCGAATGCAACGTCAATGACCGGCCCAATCACCTGTATAATCTTACCAATATTCATGTTAGTCTCCTTTTCGCTACGGAAATCTTAGTCCTTCAATTATGATATCGGATGTTTCCTTCTCCGATTATTCCATAACTCTTCTTGAATATTTCTAAAGTTATCCTTTCGCCAAGGCTTCTGTTCCACCAACGATATCCATCAATTCCGCCGTGATCGCGGACTGCCTCACCTTGTTGTATTGCAGGGTCAGCGTTCTGATCATCTCGTCGCAGTTCCTCGTCGCGTTATCCATGGCTGCCATCCTGGCTCCATTTTCTCCGGCGGACGTCTCAAGGAGCGCCCTGAAAATGAGAACATGGAGATACATGGACAAAAGCTTCTCTATCAAAACTTCTTCAGATGGCTCATAGACATAATCGATGGTTTTATCCGGGTCCATTTCGCCTTCCTGTCCGACGGAAGGCAGAGGCAGCAACCTGACAACAACGGGCCTCTGCATGGAGACATTCCGGAACTCGTTGTAAATAATGTAGAGCTCATCGAACTCCTCGTTTACAAAGGGCGTGATGACGTCATCCGATATCTCTACGGCCAGATTAATGTCGAATTTACCGAGGATATCCGTTTTCTCGTTGATGATGGGATATTTTCTTCTGAAGTAATCCCGGCTCTTCCTCCCCACGGGCGTCAGCTCCACAGAAAGTCCCGCCGCCATCTTTTCCTTTACAAATCGTTCGGATGATTTGATCAGATTGGTATTGAAACCGCCGCAAAGTCCCCTGTCGGAACTCATGCACAGGACCCTGATCTTCTTCGGCTCCCTTGCTGCAAGAAGCGGATGGGCCTCGGGGTTCACCCGAAGCGCAAGGCTGTCCAGCACCTCCATGAATTTCATGGCGTAGGGACGAAAGCTCTCCATCCTCGCCTGAGCCGCGCGGAACTTCGACGCAGCCACCATGTTCATGGCCCGGGTAATCTGTTTTGTTTTCTGTACCGCAGCTACTTTTCTTTTAATGTCCTTTAATGCGGCCATTAAAATTACTCCTTTATCTCTGGTTGTCGGCCCGATTCAAGCCTTAACTTCCTGATTGATATCTAAAAAAATCATCTTTTTTTCAGACGAGAATGTTATCTCAGCCGGCTACAAACACGGAGTCGAAGGCGGTAAGGGCGTCCTTTAACTTCTGCTCCAGTTCGGGAGACAATACCTTCTGATCATCAATGTCCTTCATGACGGCTGCGTACTTGTTCTTCATGAACGCCAGCACCTGCGGCTCGTATTCCTTAATCTTATCCACGTCATACTTGTCAAGGAAACCGCGCGTACCCGCATAGAGAACCACGACTTCCTCAGCCAGGCTCATCGGCTGGAACTGCGGCTGCTTCAAAATTTCAACCAGACGGACTCCTCGATCGAGCTGTGCCTGGGTTGCCTTGTCCAGGTCGCTTCCAAACTGTGCAAAGGACGCCAGTTCGCGATACTGGGCGAGATCAAGTTTCAGCGTACCGGCGACCTGTTTCATGGCCTTTACCTGGGCAGCCCCGCCGACTCGTGAGACGGACAAGCCGACATTAATCGCAGGACGAATACCGGAGAAGAACAGGTTCGGCTCCAGGTAAACCTGGCCGTCCGTAATGGAGATGACGTTCGTGGGAATATAGGCCGACACGTCGCCCGCCTGGGTTTCGATGATGGGAAGTGCCGTGAGGGAACCGCCCCCCAGATCTGCGCTGACTCGAGCCGATCGTTCCAGAAGCCTTGAGTGGTTGTAAAAAATGTCTCCCGGATAGGCTTCGCGTCCAGGCGGCCTTCTCAGCAGCAGGGAAATCTGGCGGTAAGCCACGGCCTGTTTGGAAAGATCATCATAGATGATGAGGGCATCCTGGCCCCGATCACGGAAATATTCACCGATGCTGCATCCTCCATAAGCGGCGATGTACTGCAGGGTCGCCGGGTCACTGGCACAAGCGGCAACGACGCAGGTGTAAGACATCGCGTCGTGCTTCCTCAAGTTTTCGACGATCTGTGAAACCGTTGATTTCTTCTGGCCGATGGCAACATAAATGCATTTCACGCCCGTGTCCTTCTGGCGGATGATAGCATCAATTCCAATGGCCGTTTTGCCGATCTGGCGGTCACCAATGATCAGTTCCCGCTGCCCTCTACCAATGGGGGTCATGGCATCAATCGCTTTAAGGCCGGTGTACATCGGCTCATTGACGGGCTGACGCTTGATAACACCCGGGGCGATCATTTCGATTCTACTGAACTCCGTAGCTCCCAGCGGCCCTTTTCCATCAATGGGCTCTCCTGTCGCGTCGATGACTCTTCCCAGTACCGCTTCTCCAACGGGAATCTGGGCAATCTTTCCTGTCCGCTTGACAATGTCCCCTTCTTTGATGTGGGTCACTTCGCCGAGAACGGCCACACCGACATTGTCGGCTTCGAGGTTAAGAACCATTCCCATAATTCCGCCGGGAAATTCCAGCAGCTCCATGGCCATTGCATTCTCAACGCCGTATACTCTGGCAATACCATCTCCAACGGAAAGCACGGTACCGGTTTCGCTGACATCAAGCTTCCGTTCATAGTCCCGAATTTGTTTGGAAATAATCTGACTTATTTCCTCTGCCTTGATTGTATCCATGGTTTATACTGCCTCCCCCAAGAGATTCCTTATATTGTTCAATTGAGTCTTCATGCTTCCATCGTAGAGTGTATCCCCAACCCGAATGACAATTCCACCGAGCAGGGAACGATCTTCCTCAATGGTAACCTCTGTCTGCTTCCCGGTCATCTGCTCGAGACCCTTCTTGATCTCCGTTGTTGCTTCTTCCTTCAAAGGAAAGGCCGTCTTCACACTGACCCGAACTCTCTTCAAGACGTCATCCATGAGTTCACGGTAGTAATCCGCAATCTCGGCAAGCATACCTATTCTCTTCTTGTCCACGAGCAATTTCAAAAAGTTCGACGTCATTGCAGACATCTTTATCTTCTGAAGGATCGCTTCCACAACAGCCTTCTTCTCTGCCTGACCAAAGACCGGATTTGCGAGAAACTCTTTCAGATTCTTGTCTTCCTTAACGATCCGCGCGAAGCTGCTTAACTCACCATAGTACTGTTCGTAAAGCTTGTCCTCGCCGGCAATGTCAAAGAACGCCCTGGCATATCGCTTTGCAATACCGCTGTTGATCAATGTTTTCTCACCACCTTATCCAAGTAATCTTTAACCATGCTTTCATGATCTTCCGGAGTTATGGACCGCTTCAGAATATCTTCAGCCATCTGGACGGACAACTGAACGGCCTCCACTCTTAACTTGCTGCTGGCCTTCTTGTACTCCTGTTCGATTCGCGCCTGAGTGTCTTCCTTCATCTTCTCGGCAGCTTTCTTCGCGTCCTCCAGCATTCTTTCCTTTTCGGCCAATCCCTGGGATTTGATCATCTCATAAAGACCTTCGATTTCGCCGGTCGCCTTGTCCAGCTTTGCCGAATATTCCTCAAACTTCCGCTGAGCCTCTTCCTTGGCCAGTCTTGCCTCTTCCAGCACCGTTTTTATTTCTTCCCGTCTTCCGCCGAAGAAACTCTTAATTTTGCCAGCCAAGAGCCACCAGAGAAGCCCGACCAGAGCGAGGAAATTAAAGACCCGCCATCCGAAGTTGACCCAGTCTGGCCCCTCACCACCGTGTTCCCCGCCTCCCGAGGCCATCACGGCCGATGGCACCAGGACAACGAAAAGGAGGAAAGCCGGGATCAGCCAGAAACCATCCTTAGGGCAATGCAACCGCGTAAACCCTCTCATTTGATACTCCTTCCCATCACTTTTTCGGCAATTTCCGTTGCTATATTTTCCGACTGCTCACGCAGAATACGTCTTGCTTCATTGACTTCCTTCGATACTTTCGCTTCAAACTGCTCAACCATCTTGGGAATTTCCGCACGTGCAGCGTCAAGAACGCCTTTGGCCTCATCGGACCCCTGCCGGACGATCTCCTTCTTCTGTTCCAGGGCATCGTTTTTCGCCAGACGCAGCTTTTCTTCGTAACGGGCTTCTTTCTGCTCAATCGTAAGATTCAAATCCCGGATTTCCTGTTCCGCTCCCTCGATCTGCCCCTTCCTCTTCTCAAGAATCCCCATAACCGGCTTATAAAGCACGATATTCAGAATAAATATCAGCAAAAGAAAGTTCACAAGTTGTATCCAAAACGTATAATCGAGACCGATTGTCATGACGCATCCCTCTCTATCTAAAATTCAACTTCTGTTAATCTTGTTTCACGGCCATGAAAAAAATTGATAAAAAAAACCGAATGAACACTAACCCCTGTCCATCCGGTTGGGACATAACAAAACAGCGACTTCCGTGCGACCTTTCTTTGCTCGATCAGAAAACTGCTTCATATGGAAAAAAGCAAAACCCATGTGTTCATTAACTCCAAATATTATCAGTCGGCAGGCGTGTTTGCATTAACCATAACTAAAATAGAATGTCAAGAACTTTTGGATAGAAATAACGTCCTTTAAATGACGTGCCATCACGAGCATATCATCGGTTTCGAATAACATTGACCGCAACCTGATGATATCACCTGCGTCCACATTTCAGCTTCAAAGTAGCCATTTATTTCCCTGCGGCATCGGAGAGGAGCACGGAGGTTGAAAACGGATTTGCGCCGATTTGCTTCTCAAGGCTGAAGAATATATCTCCGCATACTGACGTTCAAGAGCAGCCCGATGCACGTAAGGAGCGAAACAACGGCAGAGCCCCCATAGCTGAGGAAAGGCAGGGGGATGCCGACAACCGGCATCATCCCCAAAACCATTCCGGTATTGATGAAGACTTCCCAGAACAGAAGCGAGGCCAGTCCGAAAGCGATCAGAGTTCCCAGAAAATCCCGGGAATGGAGGGCTATTTTCAAGCTCCAGAGGACCAGGGAGGTAAAAAGGAGAATGAGAATCCCGCCCCCCAGGAAGCCCCATTCCTCAGCGAATACGGAAAAGACAAAGTCCGTCTGCTGTTCGGGAAGGAACTGAAGCTGTGTCTGCGTCCCTTTCAGAAACCCCTTGCCCAGAATCCCCCCGGAGCCGATGGCGATCATGGACTGGATGATATGATAACCGGACCCCAGAGGATCGCGCTCAGGATTCAGGAACGTCAAAACCCTCTCCCGCTGATACTCCTTCATGAAAAACCAGCCCACCGGCATCATGAAAACAGCCAGCGTCAGAACATACAGCAGAGACTTCAGGCGTATTCCCACAAACAGAAACATGGATGCCGAAACGAAAAGCAGAATGAGCCCCGTTCCCAGATCGGGCTGCTCCAAAATCATGAGAAAGGGCACAAGAAGAAGCAAAAAGGGAATCCACAGTTCCCGTAGATAATACCCCTGCTCCAGCTTGTGCTCATCAAAATATTTCGCCAGGGCCAGGATCAGGGTCAATTTTACCAATTCAGAGGGTTGCAGCGAAAAGCTGCCCAGAGAAATCCAGCGCTGCGAGCCATGCGTTGCAAAGCCGTAGAAGAACACGATAACCAGGCAGAAAATCGCTATTCCGTGGAGAACATAAGCATACTGGCAGATGAACCGGTAATCGATGCAAAAGGCGATGCTCATGCAGAAAATGCCGATGAGCACCCACTGAAGCTGTCTGATATAAAAGGGATTCGCCTTTGCGCCTGCAAAGGAGTAGCTGGCGCTGAAAATATTCAACACCCCGATGGTGCAGAGAATGAGAACGAGAATGAGCAACGTCCAGTCAAAGTTCAGAATAAGGCGTCTGTCAAACCTCATCGGTCAGCCTCCGCGAAGATCGGCTCTTCGAAGGCCTCATCATTCATCCTGATTCCCACTGGCGCGTCTCCTTCTCCCCTCTCCCGATGTCGAGCGATTCCGGGATGCCTCCTCCAGTTTCTCCTCTTCCTCCGCAGGCATCTTATCGCCGTATTTCTTTTTCTTGTAATAGGCATCGATCACTTTCCGGGCAACGGGCGCCGCCGCCGATCCCCCGTGGCCGCCATGCTCGACAATGACCGCTACGGTGATCTCCGGATTGCGGCAGGGCGCGAAGCAGGTGAACAGGGCGTGGTCCTGGTAAATCCTTGCGGATTGCATGGCCCGTCGGGCCTTTTCGCTGGCCGGCAGTCCGACAACCTGGGCCGTCCCGGTTTTGCCGCAAACGTCCATTTCCGCACGTCGCAGTGCGCCGCCGGTCCCGCGCGGTTCGTTGACAACCCCCCACAGCCCCTGCTTCAACAGTGCAGTTGTTTTGCTGCTCATGGGAACGGTTTCCTGCTTTTCCGGCTTCATGGCCTTGATCAATCGTCCATCGGTTGCCTCGATTTTTTTGACGATCTGCGGCCGGTAAACCGTTCCGCCATTGGCCAAGGCACTGTAGGCCACGGCCAACTGGAGAGGCGTCACGGAGTTGAAGCCCTGTCCGATGGACACCGAAATGGTCTCCCCCGCCTGCCACGGCTTCTTGAATCTGGCAAGCTTCCATTCACTGGTGGGAATCACTCCAGCCTTTTCCCGGGGCAGGTCGATCCCGGTAACGGCGCCGAAGCCGAACTTTTTTGCATACCAGGCAATCCTGTCCACCCCGAGCTTTTTCCCCAGCACATAAAAATACACGTCACAGGATTCAACAATGGCCCGGTGAAGGTTCACCATCCCATGCCCGTGTTTCTGCCAGCAGCGATAGGAACGGGTTCCGAAATCGAAGGAGCCGGTGCAGAGAATCGAGCTTTCCGGTGAAATCAGCCCCTCCTCCAGCGCGGCTGCCGCAACAATCAGCTTATAGGTCGAGCCGGGCGGATACTGTCCCGATATCGCCCGCTGCTCCATGGGGTGCAGCGGGTCGCGTGAGAGCATGTTCCAGTTCTCCGTTGAAATCCCCCCGTTGAACAGGTTGGGGTCGAACCCGGGTGAACTCACCATGGCATAGATGGAACCGTCACGGGGATCCATCGCCACAACCGCACCCGACTTTCCGGCCATCGCCTTCCAGGCGACCTCCTGAAGATAGGCGTCAATGGTGAGGACAAGATTGCAGCCAGCTACAGGATTGATCCTTCCCAAGCTTCGAACAGCCTTGCCGAGAGCATTCACTTCAACCTGTTCCGCCCCGTTTTTCCCCCGGAGGTAGGCATCGTAATACCGTTCTATACCGGTCTTGCCCACCATGTCGCCCGGGCTGCGAGCCCCCTTGGACCGTTCCAGTTCATCCTGGCTGACCTCACTTACATACCCCACAATGTGCGCAATCATCTCTCCGGCCACGTATTTCCGGATGGGCACAACCTCAATCGCTACACCCGGCAGCTCCAGAGAATGGGTTTCGATCAGGGCTAGTTTCTCCCGGCTGATGTTTCTGTCAATTTTTGAAGGTATAAAAGGATGGGCCTTTGCAATCGCGGAAAACTCATCCGGTATCTTCCACGATCGTGACGCATAGAGCTCGGTAAGCTTGGAAATCACCTGCTTCTTGTCTTCCGGACGATTGGGGATATAAACCAGATCGAAGGATGTCTGGTTATCGACGAGGACATGACCGCCGTTATCCAGGATCATCCCCCGCAGGGGATTGATCTTGCGAAGTCTCACGCTGTTGCTTTCCGAGCGCTGCCGTAGCTCCGATCCCTTGATCACCTGAAGGTACCACAGCCTCAGAATGAGAAGGGACATGGCAATCAGTACAATGGCGAAAATCAGCCTGAACCGCTGCCGATAATCAGCGATTTCGTGACCTTTTATTCGACCTTTCAACCCGAACATTCAATATGTCTCCAAAGCGCCGGAAGGAGTTAAAGCATACCGGACTCACGAGGGTGACCACCAGGATCTGCGGAAGGAAAACGGTGTCAAATTTGTGGAATAAATCCAGGCCCTGGATATGCTTATAAAACAACAGCACCACCCCGCATTCGAAAAGGGCGCAGGCGAACACGTAGGACAGGATGAATAATGCCCTTTCCGCATAGACCCTCAGCGACACCAGCATCGAGATAAAGAAGATCGACAGGTAGAGGATAATATGCAGACCGACGATCGTCCCTGTGATGACGTCCAGGAAAAACCCCAGGGCAAAACTCAACAGCCCCCCTTTCAGGACGTCCATATGGAATCCGGCATAAATCACCAGAATGAGGGAAATCTCGATACTGACCAGGTTGAGAAAGAGCAGTTCGAAAACGGTTGTTTGCAGGACAATAAATAAAAATGAAAAAAATGGCAAAAGGAGGTAGTGAATCAATCGTTCCTTCCCTTTTTGGGTGATGTGAGGACGAGGACTTCCTCGAGCTTTGCAAAATTCACGGAGGGCCGTACCTCCACGGTCTGAAAGAGGCCGCTTTCCCCCCTGGCAACCCTGGAAACCGTTCCAAGGAGCCACGATTTCGGGAATACGCCGCAGATCCCGGAGGTAATGACGGCATCTCCCAAACGGACTTCTTCCAGTTTCGGGACATATTTGAGAAAGCATCGGCTGCTTCCGTCACCCGAAAGAATTCCCTGGCCGCGGCCCCCCTGAATAATCGAATCCACATTGCTGCTTTCATCGATGAGCAGCAAGACCCGGGAAACATGCCCGGAGGTCTCTATAACCCTTCCCACTACTCCACGGTCGGCAACCACCGGCATTCCCGTCTTGATACCGTGGATGCTTCCCTTGTCGATCATGATCGTCTGGTGCAGAGATTTCCGGTTTCGCCCTGTGACGGATGCCGCAACCGTTTCGTAGCTGATCGAATCGCTCAGGGAGAGCAGTTTTTTGAGTCTCTGAGCCTCCAGATAACCTTCCTGATGCTGCACCAGTTGCCGGGTCAGCAGCGCGTTGTGCTGAACCAGGCGCCTGTTTTCCCTTTCGAGCCCGATGAGGAAGAGATATCGCTTCCATATGTTTTCAAGAGCTTCAACGGGGGTGTTGACGCCACGTTCCATGGTAGCGGCCAGGTCCAGAACGATCTTGCGGACAGGGCCCGGTTCCACGGAAGGATTCACAACATGGTAAGAAAGCATGATCAAGGAAATCACAACGAGTATGGTTGCTGCGATCAGGGACCGATGTTTCTTGAAAAACAGCATGTTGCGTATTGTCTCTATGTGAAGGAGGGACGCTTGGTTAAAGCTGTGGATGATCCGGAAAATCAGGCCTGTATTGCAACTTCCTTCAGCACATCCAGTTGATCAAGCGCCATACCGGCACCGATGGCCACCGTCGTCAGGGGATCGGACGCGATGGTGATGGGAAGACCCGTCTCTTCACGGATCAGGACATCAAGTTTTCTCAGGAGAGCGCCGCCTCCCGTCAGCACGATTCCCCGGTCGACAATGTCTCCGGCCAGTTCCGGCGGAGCATTCTCCAGGGCATCCTTTATGGTGTCCACAATCGTCCGGATCGGTTCCATGATCGCCTCTCGAATCTCTTCGGAATTGATTTCCACCGTTTTGGGAATCCCGGAAATCAGATCCCTTCCCTTTACGTCGACGGTACGGATTTCATCCTCGGGATATGCGCAGCCGATGGTCGTCTTGATGATCTCGCCGGTCCGTTCACCAATCAGCAGATTGTATTTTCGCTTGATAAAATTGACGATTTCCGCATCGATCCTGTCACCCGCCACCCGGACGGACTGAGAATACACGATGCCGGCCAGGGAAATGACAGCGACTTCCGTCGTTCCACCGCCTATGTCAACGATCATTGAACTGATGGGCTCTGAAACAGGCAGCCCCGCACCGATGGCAGCCGCCATCGGCTCCTCGATGAGATATATTTCACGAGCGCCCGCTGATTCCACCGTTTCCCGGACGGCCCGCCTTTCCACCTGCGTAATTCCCGAGGGAATGGACACGATGATCCGGGGCCTGACCAAGGCCCGGCGGTTGTGCACCCTGAGAATAAAATGACGCAGCATGGCTTCCGTAATGTCAAAATCGGCGATCACCCCTTCACGCATGGGCCGGATCGCCACAATGTTGCCCGGCGTCCTTCCCAGCATCTTCTTGGCCTCGGTGCCCACGGCGAGAACCTTCTTGACGCCCCGCGAATCCTTGTGAACAGCAACAACGGA
>Ga0123335_1000740_pt1 | contig 55365 bp, 51 predicted proteins | sample BiotimSIPDNA_2_FD_89707 | JGI IMG/M metagenome (GOLD analysis project Ga0123335, IMG submission 89707) | Anaerobic biogas reactor microbial communites from Washington, USA - Biogas_R2 time_0 SIP DNA | ecosystem: Engineered > Bioreactor > Anaerobic > Unclassified | place: Washington, USA...
CTTTGAAAAGGATTCGGAATGTAATATAATCACCTTATTATGTGATTACCGGGAGGATGCTTTGAATGGAACTAAAGGAACTAATCGAAAGGCTCGACAGGCTACAGGCAAAAAAGAAGGCTTATTCTCACGCTACCGGTATGCTCTATTACGACTCGGTGACCGGCGCGCCGAAAGGCGGAGCCGAAAACAGGGGAAATACCCTGGCTGTTTTGTCTGAAACCGTATATGAGCTTTCCGCGGGGGAGAAAACGGGTCAGCTGCTCAGTGAGCTCATTGAAAAGTCGGGAGAACTTTCCCCCGTTACAAAGCGCGCGGTAAACGAGCTTTGGCGGGAATATGAGCGCACTAAAAAGATACCCGAATCGGAATACATAGAGTATCAGATGCTCTTAAACGAAGCGGAAAATGTTTGGCACTCAGCAAAAATTAACAGCGACTTTAAGTCCTTTGCGCCTTATCTCGAAAAGATATTCAATACGAACATCAGGTTTGCGGGGTACTTTGATCCGACGGAAAAACCGTATAACGTGATGCTTGATATGTACGAGCGCGGTCTGAATACCGAAAGATGCGATTTGTTTTTTTCGCAGCTTCGCAAAAAGCTTGTGCCGCTCATAGCGGCCGTAAGTGAAAGCAGCGTTAAGCCGGATAATCTGTTTTTAAAACAGTCATATCCGGTATGGAGACAAAGGCAGCTTTCGGACTGGCTGATGGAGTTTATGGGTTTAAACCGAAATCACTGCGCCATAGGGGAAACAGAGCATCCTTTTACGATTCCTTTTGATAAAACGGACGTGAGGATAACCACACATTACTACGAGCGCGATATGGCAAGCTCGCTTTATTCGGTTATACACGAGGGCGGGCACGCGCTGTACGAACTGCATACTTCGGACGAACTAAAAAACACTTGTCTGGGCAGCGGTGTATCAATGGGTATACACGAAAGCCAGAGCCGTTTTTATGAAAACATAATAGGACGCGGAAGGCCGTTTTGCGCATTGCTGCTCGGTAAGCTCAGAGAGCTATTTCCTGAGCGGATGAGCGGTGTGACTGAGGACATGCTATACAGCGCGGTGAACATCAGCATGCCGTCGCTGATACGGATAGAAGCGGACGAACTGACCTACAGTCTTCACGTTATGCTCAGATATGAGTTGGAAAAGGCTGTGGTGGAGGGTTCTCTGACTGTGAGCGAGCTGCCGGGGGCGTGGAACGATAAAATAAAGGAATATCTGGGGATCGATGTGCCGGATGACGCGAGGGGAGTATTGCAGGACAGCCACTGGTCCGGAGGATCGATTGGATATTTTCCGGCTTACGCGCTGGGCAGCGCTTACGGCGCTCAGATGCTCGCGAAGTTGAAAGAAAGCATAGACGTAGACGCGCAGATAGCATCAGGCGATATATCACCGATATCGGCGTGGCTGGAGGACAAGATATGGAAACACGGGTCTATGTTTGATCCTGCGCCATTGTTTGAATCCTGCTGCGGTCCTTTTGACCCGACATATTACACCGATTACCTGACCCGAAAATTTACAGAACTGTATAACTTATAGAATATGGCAAAAGCTGACTCCGTTTAATTGCGGAGTCAGCCTTATTATCGGAAATGAGCGAAAAATTACTTTATAAGTCTGAACTTGCCGATGACAGGAAGATCCTTGCACTTGCCGTTCACTGCGTTTATTATGCCGATTATGCAAAGCGCAACAATCACAAGCCAGAGAACGATATTTATTATTGTGCCCAGCACGGGTATCCATCCGAGGATAGACATAACGATTCCGGCGGCAATTTCGAAGAGGAACAAAACAAGCCCCTGATTGGCATGATAACGCGCAAACGGAGACTCCTTGGCTGCAAGAAGCGGGATGAGGAAGAGAATTCCGATGTAAGCGAAGACAGCCATTACTTTATTCGCGGCAATATCTTCGGGACGATAGCTTGAACTATAATCGGTTGTGTTATTAATCTCATTAAACTTATCTGTTACTTTAGTGGAGAAATCTCCCGCATTCTGTTGGGCAGCTTGAGCGGCACCGCATTGGGGACAGAAATTCTTACCGTCCGGTACCTGTGAACCACAGTTTGAGCAAAAAGGCATATGCATTTCCTCCTAATTCTTTATTGGATAAAGGTAATGTAATAATAGCAGATATACTGTTAGTGTTCAATAGAAAATAAGAAAAGATAAGAAGGAGAGCGGATATTGTCAAAGATGAGATTATAATATATACTTAAGCATCCGAAAGAATCGGACAGACAGCTCGCTGAGGGAACGGAGGCTGCTATTTGGCGGATGAACTAAACGCGATTAAGCTTGTTGATATTACAAAAAGCTTCGGAAACGTTGTTGCCAACAACCGCATCTCGCTGGACGTGAGAAAAGGTGAGATACTTGCTTTGCTCGGAGAAAACGGCAGCGGCAAAACCACGCTCATGAATATACTTTCGGGTATATATTTTCCCGACGGCGGACGGATATATGTAAGCGGAAGAGAAGTGACTATACGCTCTCCGAAAGAAGCGTTTGAACTGGGTATAGGGATGATACACCAGCACTTTAAGCTTATCGACGTGCTGACCGCGGCGGAGAACATTGTGCTCGGTCTGCCGGGCAGTGTCGGCATTAACAGGAAGGCTCTGTTCGCCGAGATAAAAGAGCTGGCCTCTCGTTATGGATTTGAAATAGATACCGGTAAGAAAATATACGACATGTCGGTATCCGAAAAGCAGACCGTTGAGATAATCAAGGTGCTCTACAGAGGTGCCGACATACTGATATTAGACGAACCTACCGCCGTGCTGACACCGCAGGAGACCGAAAAGCTTTTCAATGTGCTTCGCAATATGAAAGCAGACGGCAAGGCCATTATCATCATTACCCATAAGCTCAACGAGGTGCTTGCGGTATCCGACCGCGTATCGATTTTACGCAAAGGGGAATCGGTCGGTACGGTAGATACGGCAAAAACCACGCAGCAGGAGCTTACCGATCTCATGGTAGGGCGTCGCGTGAGCCTGGAGATAGATCGGCCGCAGCCTGATGAAAACGCGGTTGAATGCCTTAAAATTGTAGATCTAACCTGCAAGAGCCCTGAGGGCCACAGAGTGCTCGACAGCGTTAGCTTTTCGCTTTATTCAGGAGAGATACTGGGCATTGCGGGTATTGCCGGAAGCGGGCAGAGGGAGCTTTGCGAGTCGATAGCAGGCCTGTATCCGGTACATGGAGGAGCGATTCTCTGCCGGGTACAGTCGCAGGATGGGGACTACAGAGAGAATATTGTAGGTATGAAGCCTACCGAGATAATTAAAAGGGGAGTTGCAATGGCATTCGTCCCCGAGGACAGGCTTGGCATGGGCCTTGTGGCCTCGATGGATATGACTGACAACATGATGCTCAAGAGTTATCGCAGCGGCAAAGGTATATTTACGGACAGAAAGACACCGCGCGCGATGGCTGAAAATCTCATTAAACGTCTGGATATCGTAACGCCCGGCGTTTCAACTCCGGTAAGGCTTCTTTCAGGCGGAAACGTTCAGAAAGTGCTTGTAGGGCGTGAGATCGCTTCAAGTCCTTCGGTTCTTGTGGTTGCATATCCGGTGCGCGGTCTTGACATAAATTCATCATATACGATATACGACCTGCTAAACGAGCAGAAAAAGAAAGGCGTTGCCGTGCTGTTCATAGGGGAGGATCTTGACGTTCTTATGGAGCTCTGCGATCGTGTAATGGTTCTATGCGGCGGCAGAGTGACCGGAATAGTTGATCCGAAAAGCACAACAAAGGAGCAGATTGGGCTGCTTATGGCAGGAGCGGGCTCGGGAAAGGCGGCGAGCAGCTGATGGGAGCGAATTCTGAAAAAACAAAACGCGTCCTTTCGCATGCAGAACCGCTGGTACGTCTGGCAAAACGCAGCGATATGCCGGCTTCAAAAGCCTGGGCTATACGCGTGGCGTCGATAGTTGCGGCGCTTGCCATAGGCGCGGTGCTTATTGTGGCGCTCGGGCATAACCCCTTTTCTGTTTACGCCGATATGGTGAAGGGTTCGTTTTTTACAAAGACCTCGAGAGTTGAGACGATAAAGATAGCGATTCCTCTTCTGGGCGCCGCGCTGGCGATAACGCCCGCGTTCAAGATGAAGTTCTGGAACATCGGAGCGGAGGGTCAAATACTGGCCGGAGCGATAGCGGCCACATATGTCGCGCTGTTCTGGATTGACAAAATGCCCAGACCCGTACTTATTCTCGTGATGTTTATCGCAGGCGCTGCGGCCGGAGGCATATGGGGAGTTATACCGGCATTGTTCAAAGCCAAATGGGGAATAAACGAGACCCTGTTTACGCTGATGTTCAATTATATCGTGTTAGGCTTTGTTCGTTACCTGCAAAACGGCCCGTGGAGAGCACCGGCTTCAAGTTTTCCGCAAATCGCGATGATCGGTTTTCAGTCACGTCTGCCGAAGGTGTTTGGAGTTCACATAGGCTGGATTATTATTCTGGCGATAACCGTTGCTATGTTCTTTTATCTTAAATACGCAAAACAGGGTTATGAAATATCGGTAGTGGGCGAATCGGTGAAAACCGCGCAGTACGCTGGCATGAACGTCGGGTGGATAATAATCCGAACCATGTTCATCTCGGGCGCGATAGCCGGAATCGCCGGATTTCTCATCGTGTCGGGCGAGGATTTTACGCTGAGCGAGTCAACGGCGGGCGGAGTCGGGTTCACGGCAATAACGGTGGCTTGGCTTTCCAGGCTTAATCCCTTCGTGATGGTATTTATATCTATGTTTCTTGCCACATTATCCAAGGGATCAAACACGATACAAACAAACTTCAAGATACCTGCTTCAGCGGCGGAGGTTTTAACCGGCATTATACTCTTCTGCATGCTCGGCTGCGAATTTTTTATTAATTATAAACTGATATTCAGGCACAGAAAGGGAGATGAAGCCGGTGTATAAGTTTATTCAGTTTATCTGCGCTACAATACTGGCCGGAACTCCGTTCCTATATGGCACCGTGGGTGAGATACTGACCGAAAAATCCGGCAATCTCAATCTCGGCGTTGAAGGCATGATGTTCATGGGCGGTATTGCGGGCCTCGCCGGCGCTTTTTACTACGAAAAGTTCACGGCAGTACCGATCGGCGGCATCGCGGCGCTTATAGCCGTTGTGTGCGCGTTTTGTTGTGCCGCGCTCGGAGCGCTTATATACTGCTTTCTGACTATTACTCTTCGCGCGAACCAAAACGTTACGGGCCTTGCGCTGACTATATTCGGTACGGGCTTCGGAAATTTCTTCGGTGAGGTATTGAGCAGCAGAGCCGGGGGATACGTAGCCGTCAGCGCGGCGACCAAAGCGGTATTCAACGGTAATGTTCCTGTGCTTTCCTCCATACCTACGGTCGGGAAGCTGCTGTTTTCATATAATTTCGCTGTTTATCTGGCCGTGATAGTGGCAATAGCGATAGCTTTATTTCTAAACAGAACACGCAAGGGACTTTCCCTGCGCGCGGTGGGTGAAAACCCCGCGACCGCGGACGCGGCGGGAATTAACGTTACGCTTTACAAATACCTCGCAACCTGCATAGGCGGTGGTATCTGCGGAATCGGCGGAATGTATATTGTAATGGTGACCTGCTCGGGCGTATGGGTGAATAACTGCATAAGCGGCTATGGATGGATAGCGGTGGCACTGGTAATATTCGTGACATGGAGTCCCTGGCGCGCTCTTATCGGCTCGTTCATTTTCGGCGGACTGTCGGTGCTAAGGTATTACCTGCACCTGGGTTTGAACAACGCGCAGTCGCAGCTGTACGACGTGGTTCCCTACGCGGCAACCGTAATAGTGCTTATAATAACGGGGATAAGACAGTCGCGGGAGCACGCCATACCGGCAAGCTGCGGAGAGAATTATTTCCGGGAGGAAAGATAGCTTTAACAGTTATAAAAAGTTAAGCGGAGGGCTGTGCGAGCCCTCCGCTTCAGTTATATAGAGTTGATTACTTTCTGAAAACAATACCGTTATCCGTTGACTCGATGAGTGCAAGCGACTCAAGGTGTATGCCGGAAGCGCGGAGCTTGTCTCCTCCCGACTGAAAACACTTCTCGACCGCGATACCGACGCCCACCAGAGAAGCGCCTGCCTGGTTAACGATTGATATAAGGCCGCTTGCGGCTTCTCCGTTTGCAAGAAAATCATCGATTATCAGCACGCGATCAGAGGGCGAAATGTATTTTTTGTTCACCGTAATCTCCGAGACGCTTCCATGTGTAAAAGAGACCACCGACGCGGTGTAAACATCCTTATCCATGTTCCTCGCGCCCGCTTTTTTCGCGAATACGACGGGAACCTCGAAAAACTGAGCGGTTACACAGGCGATGCCTATTCCGGATGCTTCTATGGTCAATATGAGACTGACGTTATCCGAACTGAAAAGGCGGAAAAACTCGGCTCCCATCTCTCTGTAAAGGCACCAGTCAAGTCTGTGATTTAAAAAGCCGTCTACTTTAACTATACCGCCCGGCCGAACCTCGCCGTTCTCGCGGATCATGTCTTCAAGATACTTCATGCGCTCGGATTCCTTTCGGATTTACCGCGGAAGCCCGCGGAGCTGCTGTTATCGGCTATAACGGAGCTTTCGTGCCAGTGAATTCGCTGGATTTCGATAAGAGTAGGCAGATAGTTGTGTTCAAAGCGCAGGATACCCTTCGTGTCGTACACAGGTCCCTCAAAGGGGTTAAGTAAACCTTGCTTTATAAGGTTTCTGAAGGTGCGAATCAAACGGCATGTGGAGTTACCGATAGCCTGATCATTTGTGAAGAGATCCATTATACCTGTTGAAAGGCCCCATCCGAAATGTATCGGATTACCCCCGATATGCTGGCTTTCAAGAAGGCTTGTGCGGCCGATTATTGCATCGGAGATGACCTTGTCGTAAAAAGGCTCCCAGTCGAAAATTGCGGCGCCCATGGACTCGATAGGATAGCCGCTTTTTTTATCGAGTCGGTATATCTGAGCAAAAACCTCGGGAAACGCCTTCCTTTCAAGCGGGTTATCGGGAGAGTGGCGGCAGAAGGCCATGTCGGAGCCGTTTTCGGCGAAATATTTCCTGCCGTCGGTGTGTTCCTGCCAGTCATTAATGCCCTTTAAGCGGAACTCAAGAACCTTAGCGCGCGGATTAATGAGTTTTGCGCCGAGAGCAAAAGCATTAATATCATATGTTGGCGAGTGCCTGAATGAAGCGGTGCTCATATATCCGAGAATACCGGTCTCGCTTTGAGCAGCAGCAAGAATACCGTACAGAAAATCCGCATCGTATTCCTTGCAAAAGTAGGTGTTGAGATTTTTACCTTCGCGGGCTAAATCGCAGTTGAGGACGATCATCGAAGGGTTTTCAAGAGCGATGCGCAGAGCGGCTGCTGATTGAGTCGGGGAGGTTGCAAAGAGTATTGCGGGTTCCTTTTTCGCCAGCGCGGCTAAATCCTCGTATATACCGCCCGGGCCTTCACCGACGTTATATGCGCGATCTGTTATTAGTTTGGATCCGAGTCTGCGTTCTATCCGGTCGATCGCGACCGAGTGCCATCTGGTCCAGACATAAGTCTCGGGGGTTTTATCAAAGGCAAAGGCGACGCTCAGCGTGGATTGCTTTGCCCTTGCCTTTTTGTCGCTTGGTGCGATCTCGCGGTCTGAAATCTCGACAGTATCGCGGGAACGCATACCCGCGGCGACCAGAAGCTGCGGATACATGCGCTTTATGTTGCTTTGAAGCTCCCTGGCAGCGACCTTCCACGGAAAACCGAATATATCGATATATACGTTCAGCGCGTCACCGGTAGTTACGCCGGGGGTGTCGAGACCAACCCTTTTGTAAGCGGCTCGAAAGGTCCTGTGGATCTGGTTTATAAAGCTCTCGATATCCAAGCCGATTTCCGGATGCTCAGAAAGGAAGTTCTGCGACTTTTTGACAAGATATTTAAAGCGTCCCTTTTTAGAAAACCATAGATTATCAAAAAACAGGCGTTTGTCATAATCCAGAAATTCGTAGTAAATAGAAATTTCCGTGTTGCTTTCATCGCGCTCGGGAATGAGCCGGATTACGTCGGCGTTTATGGAGGCCGCACCGACATAATTCAGTATTGATACTCGTTTGTTTCCCTCAAGCACATAGTAGCGGTTTATATACTCGTAAACTTTGATGGACTCGCGGATACCTTCCTGAAGCTGGCTGGCGTAAACATTTCGCCACTTAGCCGCAAACTCCGTGTCCTCCGCAAGAAGCGGCATCCAATTGGCCGCGAAGGAATTGCTGCGCGCGGCCGTACGTGTGCCGATGATCTTGCGCAGCGGTATCTCGTGGTTGCCGAGTTTAATCTCTCCGAGAATTTCGACTCCTCTGAGCCTGTCATCGAGCACGGGAAGATAGCCTTTGGTCTCGTCGTCTTCATGCTCGGAGAGATATTTTCTGCCGAGTTTTCTGGCGCTTAGGTATGCGGTTTTGCTGACCTGATCAGGCATTCTGTCCACCCCCGATGTTTTTCGCTATTTTATCACCGAGCATATAATTTTACAAGTGCGCCGACGTCCTGCAGAGGATTTTGGAAATCCGAGCACATATGTGTAAGTACTAAAAAACCCGGAGACTGTTGCCTCCGGGTTTGATAAAGAGATGTATCGTGAAGAAAATGATCAGCCGAGCTCGTTTATTCCCTGGATAATAGCGCTCCAGGAGGGCGCGGATTGTTCGGCGGACTCGGCGAAGAATTCGCCCTCGGCGACTACCACATTTCCGTCTTTGTCATAGAGGGGACCGTCAAAGACATGGATTTCGCCGGAAACAATCTTCGCGGCCGCGGCGTCAATGGCGGACTGAGTGCCCTCGGCGGCGATTGCGGTGTTAAGCGGGCTCAGATAAACGGCGCCATCGGCATAACCCTTGCACCAATCGGTATCAATGGGTTCGTCTTTTACAACGGCGCTTACAGCGTACTTAAGGTATATGCTCCAATCAGCGCGGGCCGAGATAAGCGAAGCTTTGGGGGCGGCGGAAATCATATCGGCATTGTAACCGACCTGCCATACACCGTTAGCCTCAGCTGTGGTGGCAGGGGCGGTGGAGTCGGAGTGCTGGGAAATAACGTCGCAGCCGCCGTCAATGAGAGCCTGTGCTACCTGGGCCTCAACCGTAGGATCGTTCCAGGAGTTGACATACATTACGTCCATGGTGACATCGGGATTGACGCTCTTCGCGCCGAGATAGAACGCGGTGAATCCGGATATCGGCTCAGCGAAAGCAAAGGCGGCGACATAGCCGAGTTTGTTGGTTTGTGTTTTAAGACCGGCGGCAATTCCGGCAAGATAGCGGGCTTCAAAAATGGAAACGAAATAGTTATGCATGTTGGGCAGACCGGAGCCGGCAGCCTGGTAGCCTGTGGCATGGCAGAACTCAACGTCTGGGTATTCGGCCGCGACTGTGAGGCAGTAGGGCTCGAATCCGAAGCTAGTGGCAAAGATTATGTTGCAGCCGGCTTCAACCAGTTCGCGAAGAGCGGTTTCACACTCGGAACCTTCGGCGACATTGAACTTATTAATGACCTGTGACTCACTCAGGCCGAGGTCTGCCATCATTTTCTGAGTGCCGAGGTCGTGGTTGAAAGTATAGCCCATGTCCGAAGGATCGCCTATATGGACAAAGCCGACTTTGACATTGGAGAATGTCAGTCCGTTGCCGTCGGGGTCATCCGAGGGGGCGTTTGTAGCGGGAGCGTTTGTAGGCTCAGTGCCGCCGTTGCCGGGCTTGTTCGAGGAGCAGGCGACAAGAGAGAAAATCATAAGAATGCAAATAAGGAGAGCCAGAAGCTTTTTCATTTGTTATACTCCTTCAATAATAAATGCGGCAGTTTTACGCCTATAATACGCGAATATAAATATATCTGACGCGAATATAGAAATATCTGCCGAACGCGATTATTTTAATACACAGGCACCGTATTTGCAAGGTTTTTCGGAAAATAGAATAATTTTGTGCATAGTGTATAAGAAACGCATAATTATACAGGATTTAGTGGTACGCAATTAATACGATACAAGAAAATGTGCCCGTGAATATTCGGAATTCGCCGAATTCTGTCTTTATCCGAATCCGGCAGAAACCGCGGAGTGTATCTGACGCCGGAATACGGTCCGCTCCGGCAGTCCGGTTTCGGCTTATTTTGAGGGGGTTGACTCAAGGCCCCACATATCAAACAGTTTGGCGTAAAAATGCGGCAGCGGATACTCCAGGGGAAGCTCAAGAAGATCGTTTGAGTAGGTCATACCGAACCTGGGTGTCTTAAACTGCTCGGCGAGCTCCGGAAGCTTTGCTGCGGGTACGGATAATATAACTTCGTCATCACCGGCTCGGGCGCGCTCTCTGTCGCCCGGATCGGGAAATGTAAGCTGGTACTCACCTGAAAGTAAGGGAACGATAGTCGCATAGACGCAGGAATCGATACCGTCGAAAAAGCTCTTCAAGCATTCGCCGGTCATACCCTTGATTGCGCGAATGATAACGTTCATTTGAGCGGTATTTGAATAAATCACTGCGACATCGGGCTCAAAAGTACATTTTGTGAGCGGAGTAGTCACAACAGCCTTATACTTGTCAAGGGGCAGACGGGGAAATTCGGTGAAAAACGCGGCGGCTTTATCCGGATCCTTTATTCCGAGTATTTTTATGACCTCCGTGAAGGTAGGCTGTCCTGGTACGCATTCGACGCAGCCCAAAGCGATAAGCGGATTCCAGCACCAATGATCTTCCTTTGTCATCGCAACCGTCATGCCGCGGAAGCGGGTGAGGGCTGTGCATTGGCAAAAAGATATATGTTTGCCCAGGTCTTTTTTGGGGAATACGGCGTTTTCGGGTACATCCTCGAGCCTCTCGCAAAACTTCACCGCGATAGGGTGCGTATTGAGCCTGAGAGCAGTCTGAAGAGCTTCGCCCATTCGATTATATTCGGCAGCTTCCATATATACATCTCCTTAATTATACCATTATGCACAGATAATAACACCGGCCTGCGGCTAAGTCAAATAACAGCGAAAAGCGGCGGTTGAATGTGGCGGTTGAAAAGAATACCCTCCGGTGTTAAAATGATGGAAATAACCGCTGCCGTTGCAGGCAGCCGGGGAGGCTTATACATGGCGATTAAGTTTTCGGATATGCAATATAAACGACCGGATTTACAAAAGCTCAAGGAGAAGCTGGCTTCTGTGACCGGCGCGTTTTCTAAGGCGGCTTCCTTTGAAGAAGCCGAAAGGCTAATGCTGGAATTCGACAGGGAAAGCGGCCATTTTACCAGTATGTGCACATTGGCACTCATACGTCATCAGATGAATACGGAAGACAAATTTTATGAGGCGGAGACGGAATATTTTGACGAAGTCGTTCCCGAAGCCCAGGAAAGCCTTCAGGCGTGGACGCTCGAATTCATTAAAACGCCGTTTCGCAAGGAGTTTGAGGACAAATACGGCAGGCTGCTTTTTGTAAACGCCGAGATGGGACTTAAGACTTTTTCTCCCGCGATAATCTCCGAGCTGCAGTCTGAGAACGTGCTTATAACCGAATATGTCAGGCTTTTGGCATCCGCGCAGATCCCGTATGAAGGAGAGGTATACACCATATCGCAGCTTTCACCTATGAAGCAGCAGAATGATGACCGGCGACGCAGAGCGGCTTGGGAAGCGGAGGGGAAGTTTTACGAGTCCGTGGGCGAAAGGCTGGATTCTCTATATGATGAATTGACAGCGCTTCGCACCGCGATGGCCAAAAAGATGGGTTACGTCAGCTATACACAGATGGGTTATTACAGAATGACCAGAAACTGCTACGATAAGGAAGATGTTGAACGCTTCAGAGATGCTGTCGTTAAATATATCGTACCGCTGGCCGAGAGTATATTTAAAAAACAGGCCCGGCGAATGGGCTTTGATTATCCCATGAGCTATGCTGATGCCGCGCTCGAATTCAGAAGCGGTAATCCGAAACCCAGGGGAACCGCGGACGATATTTTAAAGCAGGCGGGAAAATTCTACGCCGAGCTTTCCGCGGAAACAAAGGAATTTATCGAGTTTATGTATTCCGGCGAGCTCCTTGATGTGCTTTCGAGAAAAGGGAAGGCAGGAGGCGGTTTTTGTACCGAGATAGCCGACTATGCCGCTCCTTTTATTTTCGCCAATTTTAACGGTACTCAGGGCGATGTTGAGGTCATGACTCACGAAGCCGGGCACGCCTTTGCCGCTTACATCGCCAGAGATATTGTCCCGGGGGATTTGAGGACACCGTCCATGGAATCGGCGGAGATACACTCAATGTCCATGGAATTCTTCGCCCGGCCCTGGGCTGAAGGATTTTTCGGCGATGACACGGAGAAATTTCTATATAGCCATCTTGCCTCCGCACTCAAATTTATACCTTACGGAACGATGGTGGATCATTTTCAGCATCTGATGTACGCTAAGCCGGAACTAAAACCAAGTGATCGCCACGGTGTCTGGAGAGAGCTTATGACAATCTATATGCCTTGGATTGCGCTTGATGACGGCACCCCCTTTTATAGTGACGCCAGAGCCTGGCAGCGCCAGAGTCATATTTACGAAGTTCCTTTTTACTATATAGACTACTGCCTCGCGCAGGCCGTAGCGCTTCAGTTCTGGGCGCTGGCCGATATCGATCGGGACGGCGCATGGCAGGCTTATATGCGTCTTATAAGGTGCGCAGGGAAAAAGACTTTTTCGGAACTGGTGGAGGTCGCCGGTCTGAAAAGTCCGTTTGGGGACGAAGGACTTAAAGAAGTGTGTGAGGCTGCCGAAAGAAGACTGGACGCATTTGATCAGTCAAAGCTTATCTAAATGCGCATAAAGGAGAAAATGCAGGATGAGACTTGATAAATACCTGAAGACAGCGCGTTTGTTAAAGCGCAGGACCGTGGCAAACGAGGCCTGCGACGCTGAGCGCGTCACGGTTAACGGGAAGGCCGCGAGAGCTTCATACGCGGTTAAGCCCGGAGACGTTATTGAGATTCGTTTCGGGCAAAAGACAACAAAAGTAGAGGTAGTAAGCGTTTCGGAAAACACCTCAAAGGCGGACGCACCCGCGATGTACAGGGAACTTGTGTAACATAAAAAGCACATTCGCATAAATGCGGATGTGCTTTTATCAAGAGAAGTGTTCAGATCGTTTATTTTTTCGCTTCTTTAAGGGTCAGGAGAGACTCCGATACTGCCTTTTTGAGCTCCTCTTTATCATCGGGAATCCGCTCGGCAAGCCAGTGAAGTCTTGTCATTTGGCTGGAAATATCGTAACGGAGAGCTCCGAGACCCTGTATGGCCGCGAGCTTCACGCTGTCTTCTTTGCTGTTGAGCAAGTTCACAAGTATGTTGTAAGGTTCTTCGGACCTGCCGGTTCCGCAGGCTTCCGCTGCCTGACACACTGTTTCAATGTTTTTTGAGCCTGCCAACTTGCTTATTTTTTTCCACTGCTTTTTTTCCGCCAGCTTTAAAAGCTTGTTCTCTGCCATCTTTCAGATCATCCTTTCGAGCATACGTTTCTTTAATATGTATTTCGACAAAGATTGCCGTTTGCTTTCACAGTGTATGAATATATATCATTTTCCGCGGCGATGTCAAGATTAAATGACTATAACGGTAAATTCTTAAAATAAAAAGCGGCACTACAGGTCAAAAACCTATCTGAAATCACCTGAAATATGCTATAATCGAAGCCGTATAATATGCGTATCCACATGGCGGCAAAGGAGAAGAAATGAAGATAAAGAATGAAAAGTTCGAGTACTGGCTGGAAAATATCTTTTGGTACCATTACAAATGGTACTATATAATCGGACTTTTTGTGCTTACGCTGCTCATAGCATGGATTGTGACTATGGTTTCGCAGGTGAACTATGACTGGACTGTCGTTTACGCGCACAGGGGGACGGCCGATCCGGAAAACCTGTCAAAAATTACGGAGTATTATTCCGAGTATGCGGAAGACATTGATTTAAACGGTCGCGTCAGAGTGAAAGCCGTTGAAATCCTCCTGACGGACACTCCGGAAGAACCGCTGTACGGTCCGCTCTCCGACAGCGATTATCTGGTATTCTTTATGGATGACTTTACGGCGGAAAAGTATACGCAGCTCGGCTATTTTGAGGAGCTCCCGAGCGGGATAAAGACTGTGTATATTTCTTCGCTTAATCTTTACGCGGCAGTTAATTACGCGCCTTATAGACCGCATGATAATTCCGAAAACGAATATTCCGTGTATACTGATACTGAAATGGCGGCTCTGAATGAGCTTATGTCCGAAAAACACGATAAAGCCGCCGTCTCGGCTATAACGGTTCTCGAAGCGCTCGGCAAAACACAGAACAGGGACTGAGCTGATCCGAGAGAAATATGATATATCGGCGCTGCCGGCCGAAAACGGCAGATACGGGCCATGCTCGGGAGCAGGCACGGGTATTGGAGGGACATATGATACCGGACAGGTACAGCGCTATATTCACTCCGATTAAACTCGGGCGGGTGACGGCAAAAAACCGGATCGAGGTTGGGCCGGCCGGCTGTTTTCTTACGGCGAGGGGCGGGGGAAACTCCGAGCAATATATGCAGTATATAAAACCTCTTGCCGCAGGCGGAGCCGCTATTGTAACGCAGGGAGTGTCTTCGGTCGATGAGCTTGGCTCGTCTTCAACCGGTCGCATTCTGAACGTCGGAAGCGACAGCTTTGTGCACGATCTGTACGAGATTACAGAGTGTATACATTCGATGGGAGCATTGGCCAGTATAGAGCTCGTATGCAGCTGTTTTATGAGAGGAGAACCGCGTAAAACGGCAACAGAGACGTCTAAAGAGGATATAAGAGAGATATTCCGCCTTTTCGCCAACGGAGCAAAAAGGTGTGTACGCGCGGGCTTTGATATGATAATGATACACGGCGGACACGGAAACGTCCCGGCTATGTTCTTTTCTCGTATGTACAATAAAAGGGCGGATGAGTACGGAGGCTCTTTTGAAAACAGATGCCGTTTTGCGGGGGATCTTCTCGACGCCATACGAAGCAGTGTCGGAGATGATCTTTCCATAGAATACAGGATTAGCGCCGAAGAGCTTATAGAGGGCGGTAGTGAGATACCCGAAACGATAGATTTCGCCAAGACAATCGAAGATAAAATCGATTTAATACATGTAAGCCGCAGCTTACTCCACGTTGACAGCATACTGCCGGAAATGTTTCCGCCCGCGTATTACCCCCGCGCGATAAATCTGGACGCGGCGGAAAGATTTAAAAAAGAGCTCAGCATACCGGTGAGCGTTGTTGGAGGCTTTGATCTGGAGCACGCCGAAGCGGCGCTGAAATCCGGAAAGGTTGATGTAGTGGCTATGGTGAGGAATATGCTCGCCGACCCGTTTTGCGTAGAGAACTTAAGGCGCGGGCAGCCCGAAAAAACCAGGCCGTGTGTGCGCTGCAACTCCTGCATAGACAAGACTCATTCACATTTTCTTCCCGTGCGATGCGCCGTTAACGCCGTATTGGGACGCGAGACTCAGTTTCTCGCGAGGGAAACCGCGGCGCGGTTTTTAAAAAAGGTCGTTATCGCCGGGGGAGGTCCGGCCGGATTGGAGGCTGCCCGGGTTGCCTCTGGACGCGGACACAGAGTAGTACTGCTGGAGAAGACTGCTCAGCTTGGCGGGACACTCAACATCGCCTGCGCCGCGGACTTTAAGTATGATATGAAAAAGTATCTTGATTGGTCAATAAAAACCGTGCTCAGTGATCCGGGCATACAGGTGAAGCTCAATACTGCCGCGTCGAAGGAAACAATACTGGCTGAAGCTCCCGACGCGCTCATCGCGGCAGTCGGTTCCAAGCCGATAATTCCCGACATGCCCTCGGATAAAGCCGGGAAAACCGTTTGGGTGGGCGACGTAGAGCTCGGACTGGTTGAGACCGGGGACAGGGTCGTTTTAGCGGGAGCGGGATTCACCGGCCTCGAAGCGGCTCTTTCGCTTGCGAGGAAAGGGAAGAAGGTTACGGTTATCGATATGCTGCCTGAGGAAAAAATAGGCGCTGACGGCATTCACATAAGTGTTGTGGGGCTCAGGAAGCTTCTGGCGCGCGAAAACGTTTCGTTTATATGCTCTGTGAGACTTTGCGATGTTAATTCCGAAGGCGCTGTGGTGTCTGATTCAGACGGGAACAGGAAGGTCATCCCTTGTGACAGTGTCGTTTTATCACTGGGAGTCAGACCCGACACCGAAAACGCGGAGCAAATCGCCGGACTAGCCGCCGAAAGCTATATTATAGGAGACTGCAGCTCTGACGGCGGAACGCTCTATAAGGCCGTGCATTCCGCTTTTAATACAGCGATGCGCCTTTGAGTTGAACGGAAAAGCCTCCCGGTGTGCCGGGAGGCTTTTTTGCGGGTCAAGCGGTTATACCTGTAGGAATTTTTATCTGAGTCTGCGCAAAAAGTCAGATCAATACATTCCCATGCCGCCCATATCGGGGTTCGCGGGCGCTGCGGGAGCGGGCGGTTCGGGCTTGTCGGCAACAAGAGCTTCGGTTGTAAGGATCATCGAGGAGATGGAAGCCGCATTTTCAAGAGCCGAGCGGCAAACCTTTGTTGGGTCGACGATGCCTGTGGCTATCATATCGCAATAAACTTCGTTCATGGCATCGAAACCAAAGTTGGGATCTTCCGAAGAACTGACTTTCTCAAGAACGACGGAGCCTTCGAGTCCGGCGTTCGCCACGATCTGGCGCAGAGGCTCGTTGAGAGCTTTGGCTACTATGGAGACGCCTGTCTTCTCATCGCCCTCATAATTCGCTAAAGACTCGGCAACAACCTTGCCGGCCTGAACATAGATGGTTCCGCCGCCGGGAACAATGCCTTCCTCAACAGCCGCACGGGTCGCGTTCAGAGCGTCCTCGATGCGGAGCTTCTTTTCACGCATTTCGGCTTCGGTAGCGGCGCCGACTTTAATGACTGCTACACCGCCGGAAAGCTTGGCAAGACGCTCCTGAAGTTTCTCGCGGTCATAGTCGGAGGTAGTGGTCTGGATCTGAGCCTGAATCTGGTTAATACGTCCCCTGATATCTTCGGTATCTCCGCTGCCGTCGACAATGATTGTATTTTCTTTGGAAACCTTGACCTGACGGGCTGTGCCGAGTACATCAAGATCGATTTCCTTGAAATCCATACCGAGATCGGATGAAACGACCTGTCCGCCGGTGAGTGTTGCGATGTCGATGAGCATTTCCTTGCGCCTGTCGCCGAATCCGGGGGCTTTAACGCATACGCAGGTGAAGGTTCCGCGGAGCTTGTTGAGAATAATCGTTGCCAGGGCTTCACCCTCAACGTCCTCAGCTATGATAAGAAGCTTCTTGCCGGACTGTACGACTTTCTCGAGTATGGGCAGAATCTCCTGAATATTGCTAATCTTCTTGTCGGTGATAAGAATATACGGCTGGTCGAGAACAGACTCCATTTTATCGGCGTCGGTAATCATGTAGGGGGTGATATATCCTCTGTCGAACTGCATGCCCTCGACTACCTCGCTGTAGGTTTCCGCTGTTTTGGATTCTTCAACGGTAATGACGCCATTCTGGGAAACCTTCTCCATAGCCTCGGCTATGAGCTTGCCGATAACCTCGTCGCCGGAGGATACTGTACCGACCCTGGCGATATCCTCGGTTCCGGAAACGGGCTTGGAGTTATTCTTTATAGCCTCGATAGCAGTAGCGACAGCCTTCTGGATACCGCGCTTCATGACCATGGGGTTCGCGCCGGCCGCGACGTTTTTGAGACCCTCGCGCACTAAATGCTGCGCAAGCAGGGTAGCTGTGGTTGTGCCGTCACCGGCGACGTCGTTTGTCTTAGTAGCTACTTCCTTGACAAGCTGAGCGCCCATGTTCTCCAAAGGATCGGCAAGTTCGATTTCCTTGGCAATTGTTACGCCGTCGTTGGTGATGAGGGGAGAACCGTATTTCTTTTCAAGAACGACATTCCGTCCCTTGGGACCGAGTGTAATCTTGACGGTATCCGCAAGATGATTGACACCGCGCTCAAGAGCCTGCCTGGCGGTTTCGTTGTATACTAGAATCTTGGACATAAATATGAACCTCCTTTATTATCTGTGCGGAATCAGCCGACTACTGCGAGAATGTCGTTTTGACGGACAATTAGCAGCTCTTCGCCGTCCACCTTGACCTGTGTGCCGCTGTATTTGCCGGTTATGACTTTATCGCCGGGCTCTACCGTCATTTCGACTTCGTTGCCGTCTACCATGCCGCCGGGGCCTACAGCTATAACTTCAAAGATCTGCGGCTTTTCCTGCGCCGCGCTGGTGAGGATTATGCCGCCTTTCGTGGTCTCTTCGGCTTCAACCTGCTTCACGATGACCCTGTCTGCCAAAGGAATGAGTTTCATGCTTATACCTCCTAAATAATATAGTAAACAGTTTTAGCGTGTTAGCACTCAACATGACGGAGTGCTAACACGCTATTATAATAGAACATGTTTTCTTTTTTTGCAAGTGTATTTTATATATTTTTCCCATAAAATTTGCACAAATTCGGAAATGTAAGCGGAAGCTGCAAGGTAAAATTGACCAAAAAATGAGATATGACAATATGCGGGCCGATTATGAGATATACAGCCGTAAATATATCGGAAGTCACGCGGCGGTCAGGGTAAGTTTGCGGATAAGGAACAAGGTGTTAATAATACATATAAAGCTGACACTGAATCATGCCGTTATACAGTTTGCGCCTTTTTTGCGCTTTCATACCGAAGGATCGCTCGAAATCAAGGCTGGAAGACAGAATATATTTTTTCCATGACGTTAAGCCGCGCCAGGCATTTCCCATTCCTTTAATCAGTTTGTCGGCTTCCTGTGCGGTAAGCAGCCGTTCGCCGTACGGAGGATTTAACATTAGTATACCGGATTCGCCGGGAAGCTTTAAGGAAAGCGCGTCCGCAGCAAAAAAACGAATCGTATCCGAAACTCCGGCGCGAGAGGCGTTTTCACCGGCAGCCGCAACGCAGGCCGAATCAATGTCACTGCCGAATATTTCGTAATTACCCGAGTATTCCGAGGCCCGGGCTTCTTCGCGCGCCTTATCCCATACAGAGGCGGAAATAATTCCCCAATCCTGGGCAGCAAAGCGCCTTGATATACCGGGGGCCCTGTTTTTTGCGGCCAAAGCTGCCTCAATCGCTATGGTACCGCTGCCGCAGAAGGGGTCGCAGAACACTTCGCGGCCTTTGTATCGCGAAATCTTGACCATAGCCGCAGCGAGTGTTTCGCGAAGCGGCGCCGCTGCCGATGCCGGGCGGTAGCCGCGCTTGTGAAGCGCTGCACCGCTTGTATCTATATATATCGCGGCGATATTTTTATTGATGGTAAATCTTATTTGCAGCTCGCTGCCGGTTTCGGGCAAACGCTGCAGCGAGTAAACGGAAGCAAGCTTCGTCGCCATTGCTTTTTTTATTATGCGCTGGCAGTCCGGAACGCTCATAAGAGCGGAATCGAGGCAGTGGCCTTTTACGGGGAAGGCAGAGTCTTTTTGTATAAACTCCTCCCAGCTTAACGCCTTGACGCCCTCAAAGAGTTCATCGAAACTACGGGCGGGAAATTCGCCCGCAAGAATCTGGACACGCTCCGCGGTGCGAAGGCGAATGTTGGTTTTGGCAATCTCCTCGGCTCCCCCCTCAAAGAGTACGCGGCCGGTTTCAATCTTAACGTCGCTGCAGCCCATATAACGAAGCTCGTCGGCTGTGAGGCTCTCAACGCCGAATAGGCAGGAGGCGGATAATTTCATATAGCATTTTCCTTTCTTCGTGAAAGCGCATAACACAGCCAGCCATCGCTTTCATAACGCTTTATGATACGCAGACCGGCGTCGCGGGCGGCGGCTTCAACCTCCGGCGCGCGCTCTGAGAGTATCCCGGAGCAAATGACAACGCCGGTATCGGAAACATGACTGGAAGCGGCGGGCAGCAGAGATATGACTACATCGGCGACGATATTTATGAAGATCAGGTCAAAGCTTTCCGACGGCGACAGGGAAGAGCCGAGGTTTGAGGCGTCTTCGCTGCGCACATTAAAACGATCGGAATGTATTGAGTTTCTCGCGGCATTTAATGCAGCGACTTCCGGAGCCTTCGGGTCTATATCGCAGCCGACCGCATGGCCGGCTCCGAGAAGAAGAGCGGCAATAAATAGAATTCCGCTGCCGCATCCCAAATCGAGGACGCTCGCGGCAGATGGAACGTAGTGTTCGGCAAGCTCGAGACACATACGTGTAGTGGGATGGGAGCCCGTTCCGAAAATGAGCCCCGGGTCAAGGCGGAGCGCTATTCTCCCGGCGGTATCCGGCGATTCTTCCCAATCGGGAACGATGATAAGCTTCTCGCCGACCGGAAAGCTACGGTAATATTCCTTCCAGTTATTTTCCCAATCCTCGTCTCTGACGTGTTTTATATCCGTACAGTAACCTCTTGAGGAGATTTCGGCGCTCAGAATCTGTAATCGCTCAAGACCTTGCGCATCATTGAAAAGATAGAATTTAACCCGGGAAAAGGTTTCTTCAGGCACGGATTCCCCATCACCCCAAAACGGGCAGTCCTGAGCGGCGAGAGCCGAGAACTCGGCCGAATCTTCAATGACAAGTCCCGAAACATCGAGCGATTCAAGAACAGCGCATAGGGTATCGGGGTCGCCTTTCGTATCGACGGATATTTCAAGCCAGTCCATAGACATTCTCCGTTCGGGATATATCATAGTGCGAATCCGCAGGTATTCTATCACAGATGTGAGCTCAATCGCAACTGCGTTCCCGCAGGGTTATATTTTTACCGGGATTATATTAACTATAAGAAATACGAAAGCCCGGAGACGGGGATTTTTTGACCTCAATCTCCGGGCTTAATATGTGGAGGCGGAAAATCAGCCTATGGCATCATCAACGGGCATAGGTTTGACAGGATAAAAATTACCGGAAGTGGGCTCATGCGGGCGATCCATAAATCTGTAGAGCATGACAGCAGCTTCCTGGCGGGTAACCGTATTGTAAGGCTTGAAAGCGCCCGCGAGGTCGCCTTTTATGATTCCGAGTCCTTTAGCTATAGCAACGTATCCGTAATCGGAGTCTGAAATCAAAGCGTCGTCCGAAAACCCGCAGATATATATACCGGGGAGCTCGGCGGCTTTACCGTAGCCGGACATGGTTATTAATATGCGACAAAGCTCGGCGCGGGTGATCTTGCGTTCGGGTTCCCTCTGGCTTCTTTTTAAAATACCGAGGCTTTCGGCGCTGCTGTATATCCATTCAAGATCTTCCTCGGTAACGGTGTCGTATTCTATCGTGTAGCCGCCCGCTGAAAGCAGAAAGATTACCAAGTCCTTTTGCGTAAGCCCGGCGTATGGTTTAAACTCGTCCGCGTAAAAGCCCACGCCGTACTTAGCTAGCGCTTCTATCTCTTTTTTGGCAAAGCTGCGGGATATGTCGGTATATTGTATCGACATGTCCTGCGCTTCATAGATGTCTTTGAGGAGCTCGCCGGTTTCCGCGTCGATACCGTTTATAAAGCCCTCATAGCCCGGAGCCCAGGCAAGCATCATCTCATAGTATGAATTCCAGTAGTCGTCATATGTATAGCTGCTGATTCTATAGCACAGCTCGGTTTCAAGCGCTGCGGCGTAAACATCCGCAGCCTGCTCGGGCGTTACGGTTACGTTCGCCGGAGCAAATTCAACGGTGTCATCCCAGTTAGCCCAAAGGTTGTCTATGCTTCCCGTTGACACACAAACGGTTATGCTTATCTGGTTGCCGTAGTAGTAATAGCCGTTTACCTTCTGTGAATATGTGAAGCTGTCTGTTTTAACTCCGTAGCTGTATCCGTTCGAGTGGGAGAGTTCGCTGGCGGCGAACTTTTCGCCGTACTTCCCGGCGAGGTAGTCGGAAACGGCTGTGGGAACCGAGCCTGCCTCCCTGTCTTTGCCTTCCCAACCAAAGCCGCTGTATGAGGTGGAAACAGAGTCCAGCTCTCCGGTCTTGCCGTCTAAAGTGAAGTATTTGTATACGGTGGGGGTATATCCGTCCGCGAGAGCTTTATCCCACTCGGACTTATCAACGCCGTATTTCGAAGGGTTCTTAACGGTTTCGGCATAGCGGACGTAGGCGGTAATTTCGCCGGTGGCATTGTCGAGATAATAGCCGGTATAAATGAGCTCAAAGTCACTGTTTACGCCGAAAACGTTATTTGCGCGAACGATCGCGTCAAGCTTGTCTGAAGTTAGTGCGCCTTCGAGCTTGCTTATGCCCTCAAGCTCGGCAGGGGTCAGATCGTTTTCCGTGTCCGCTGCTTCGGAAGCTCCGGGCGCGGCGCCCGCGGCTTTGTCGATATAGCGATAGGCACCATCAAGGTTAAAGGCTTCGCCGGTTTTCGCGTCTACCACCCAGGTGCCGTCGGTTGAGGGAACATAAACAACTCTTGCCGTGCTGCCTTCAACGAGGATATACCTTGGCTCGAATTCATACTTGGCCGTGATCGTTTTAGCGGCCTGAGAAGCCGTTATCGACGTGTCGGGCGAAGGATATCCGTTCTTAATAACGCCGGAGCTGTCCGAGCGCGAAAACGACATAACGCGCAGGTCGCTCATTCTTACGTTTACGCTGACGCTCTGGGGAGTCTCCAGCCCGTTTACCAAAAGGGTTCCGTAAAAGTATCCGTCGGAGCCGGACAACGGCTGCACGTCATTTTTCCGGAACACGACGCTTTCATTCGCTCTCAGGAGGTTTGAGGCATAGCTCTCGGCGACTGCCTGAGCTTCTTCGCGGGTAGCTTCGGGGAAAATAGGAGCGAAGTACGGATCATAGCGGTAGTAATCGTTATACTCATAGTAATACACATAGTAAACCGTACCGTCTTCACCGGCAGTTACGTTAACGGATTTGTTGTCGGTGCTCCAGTTAAGACTCCAGAGCGGATTTTCATTTTCCTGAGTGAGATACCCGTAGAATTCGGTGTATTCGCTTGTTATTCCAAGCTGTTTTTTTACCAATACGGTAACCGCTGCCAGACGGGAATCCAGAGCTTCCGAGGAGTCCTCCGGAGCAGCGAGAGCGGGAGCCGAAACCGAAGCGATGAGTAATACCGCGAGTACCAGCGCTGTCAGCTTTTTCATTCCTTTCATGAAAATACCCTCCTGTTAAAATCAATATGTGTTTGACGCCGCGTAAGGGAAAAAGTTCCGCTCAAGGCAGTACATCCCGAATTATTTCCGCATTCTGATTACGATACGGGCTATGGCGTTAGATGATGATTTCAGGAGCGGGTTTGAGCCCGGTAAGGCACCGCCTTAGCATGTCAAGAGCATTTGATGCGGCTGCAGTACGAACCCTGTCTCTGTCATAATTGCCGAAGCTCATTTTCTTTATAAAGCGTGATGTGCCCGCGGCAAGTGCGATATAGACCGTGCCTACGGGAATATCCGAGCCGTCCGAATCGGGACCGGCGAGTCCCGTAATGCCGATTGCGATGTCTGACCCGAACCTGTTCATAGCGCCCTCCGCCATGGAAACGGCGACCTCGGGGCTGACAGCGCCCTTCAGGGAGAGCAATTCTGAGGGGACGTCCAAAAAAGATGTTTTCGCGCGGTTAGAATAGGCGACTACGCCGCCGGAAAAGGCCGCGGAAGAGCCGGGGATATCCGTAAGGCGCTTTGAAAGCAGACCGCCGGTGCAGGACTCACCGCAAGCCAGTGTGAGCCCCTTTTCCTTAAGGTGATTTATACATGCCTCTTCGAGACTGTCGACGTCGACACCGTATACAACATCTCCGAGTATCGCCAGAACGTCATTTAAAATCGGTTTCATCATGCGCTCGCATTCTTCCGGGCCATTGGCTTTAGCGGTGAGGCGAAGGCTCATCTCGGCTGTCTGAGCGTAGGGCGCGAGCGTGGGATTTGTCAGCGAGAGCATGAGATCATGCAGTCTTTCCTCAACCGCCGACTCGCCCATGCCGAAAACCCGTATATTGTGCGATAGGATGTGTGAATCGGATAAAGCCAGAAGATACGGTACCACCCCGGATTTTAGCATGGCACGGCATTCGCGCGGGGGGCCGGGCAACATAATCACATGCTTGCCTTCGGACAGGAAAGCGCATCCCGGCGCTGTTCCGCAGCTGTTTTCCAATATTGTGCTGTCTTCCGGAAACCATGCCTGAAGAAGATTGTTATCGGTCATTTTGCCGGTTTTGTTCAGATGACGAAAAAAGCCGCGTACGCGTTCAGCCTGATCCTCATGAAAGATCAGTTTTTTCCCGAAGGATTCGGCGAGAGTCTGCTTTGTCAGATCGTCATAGGTTGGGCCGAGACCGCCTGTGGTGATAATAATATCCGCTCGGTTTTTGGCAAGCTCAACCGCTGCTTTTAACCTGTCAGGATTATCACCGACAACCGTATGATAATATACGTTTATTCCAAGCTCGGAGAGAGCCTTTGATACATCCATAGCATCTGTGTTCACAACGCTGCCCAATAACAGCTCTGTGCCGACGCATATAATCTCTGCAGTATATTCCAAATGATTACTCCCTTTCATTACCTATGCGAACACGTTCGATTCCGGACAGAGCACGGGAAACAAGCGCATCGATATCAAGAACCTTCTCGACCGCTTCGAGCTCGTCCGGGCGGGGTTTTGTCTTCGGATGACGAGGCGTAAAAACGGTGCAGCAGTCCTCGTAGGGTTCTATCGATGTATCGAATGTTCCGATGCGGCGCGCGCCGGCTATAATATCCAGCTTATCCATTCCGATGAGAGGACGCAGGATCGGGCGGCTGACGCAGGCGTCGGTACAGGCGATTGCTTCAATAGTCTGGCTGGCGACCTGACTGAGATTCTCGCCGGTCACGATTGCCCCGCAGCCGTACGCCTCGGCAATTCTGTCGGCAATACGCATCATAAAGCGGCGCATGACAAGCGTGAAGAATTCCTCGGGACAAGAACGGTGAATTTCCTCTTGTATTTCGGTGAAAGGGATTATCTGCAAAGTCAGCCTGCCGCACCAGGGTTCAAGTATAGTCGCGAGCTTTATAACCTTTTGTTTGGCAAGCTCGGAGGTATAGGGAAAAGAAAAAAAGTGTAAAGGGACGATTTCTACGCCGCGTCTGGCAATCATCCAGGTGGATAGCGGGCTGTCAATGCCTCCCGAGAGCAGGGAAACAGCTCTTCCGCACGTCCCTACGGGGAGACCGCCGGCACCGGGAGCAGCGCCGCAGTGGACATAGGCCGCATAATCCCGCACTTCCAATCTGACCGTTAAACCGGGATTGCGCATCTCGGCTTTCAAATGAGGAAACGCGTTATTCAGTTCCGTGCCGACATACCGGGAAAGCTCTATGCTTGTCATCGGGAATGATTTGTCGGAACGCTTTGATTCGACCTTAAAGGTATGTGCCGCGGCAAGAGACTCGGCTAGGTAAGTTTTCGCCGCGCTCGCTATTTCTTCTTTTGTTTTTCCGCAGGCAACCGCGCGTGTAACGGAAACAATGCCGAAGACACGTCGCAGCGACTCTGTCACGGCGTCTATATCGAAGCCGGTTCCGCGAGGCTCTGCGTAAATTGTTGACTGAGCGCAATAAACGCGGAAATCGCCGAAAGGAAGAAGCTTTTTTCGGACATTGGATATAAGACGCCGCTCGAAAGCCCTTTTATTTAGTCCTTTTAAGACCATTTCGCCTTCTTTGAGTAAGATTATTTCATCCATTTAACAATACCTTTCTTTTACTGGACGATATTTTATATCTGACTGTGCGGCTTGTCAATCGCAGCGGAATATCCGGGTAACGCCCGTCATATGCTCGTACAGGTACTTATGTCTGGAGGTATTCGTGATGAAGGCAATCGGGAAGATAGTATTAACATTGGTGATTGCGGCGATATTATCGGGGTACACGGCAGCGCAGGAAGCATTGCCGGAGGAGGTGTTTGATGAAAAAGAGTGGGAAGCGGTGGAAGCGCTTGCCGCTGTAGAGGATATCGCACTCAAGGTGCCCTCGGCCATACTTATGGAAAAGGAAACCGGAACTGTTATATACGAGCTCAACGCGCACGAGCGTATGACACCGGCGTCCGTTACAAAGATTATGACGATGCTGCTGACGGCGGAGGCTATTGAGTCGGGCAGGATATCTGTTGATGACGCGGTTATCGCCAGCGCGTTCGTCGAGACTTTTGCCTCATCAATGGGCGGTTCGCAGATATATCTTAAGGAAGGCGAGCAGATGACAGTCGAGGAACTGCTGAAGTCTGTCGCGGTAGCAAGCGCAAACGACGCGTCTGTAGCACTTGCGGAGCATATCGCCGGCAGCGAGGACGCATTTGTAAATATGATGAATGCCAGGGCCGCGCAGCTCGGCATGGAGGATACGCATTTTGCAAACTGTACGGGACTTCCTTCCAAGGAAGAACACCTTACCTCGGCGTGGGATATTGCGATTATGTCCCGAGAGCTTTTAAAGCATGAGTTTATTAAAAAGTACACTACAATATGGATGGATTCGGTTCGAAACGGCGAATTCGGGCTTTCAAACACAAATAAGCTTGTGCGCTTTTATAAAGGCACAACCGGACTGAAAACCGGATTTACGCAGGAGGCCATGTACTGCCTTTCCGCTTCCGCGCAGAGGGACGGAATTGAGTTTATCGCAGTGATAATGCACGCTGAAACTTCCGATATCAGATTTGAGGCGGCGAAGCTTCTGCTCAATTACGGATTTGCCAACTATACGCTGGTACCCGCGGCACCGGAAGGGGTATTGAGTCCCATCGCCGTCGAGTTGGGCATACGCGACTGGGTGCAGCCGGTGCTCGCGGGAAACGAAAAGCTGTTGGTTGAAAAATCAGTCGCGTCAGGTGTTGTCAAAACCGTTGATATACCCGATTCGCTCGAGGCTCCGGTTGAGGCCGGACAAAAGATAGGTACGCTGTACGTCAGGGATAAAAGCGGAGCGCTGCTGGCGGAAACAGCCATAATAGCAGGCGATGATGTGGGTCGTTTGTCGCTTTGGCAGATATTCGTCAAATACCTTAAGCTTCTTTGCGCGGGTGTGTTTTAATGCGTCCCGAACGAACTCTATTCATGGTTTGTTCGGCAGCCGCTATTGTAGAAAACGAGTTTTTAGGATAAACTGTACACGAGGTGATTACTCGTGATAACAGCGGATCTCAAGGGAGTATATCCGTTCGTTGAAGAAAATGAGATTTTCGGATCCAGATGCGGCGCTGCTGAAAAAGCACACAGGCTCCTGGAGAGCGGCTCCGGTGAGGGGGGAGAATATACCGGGTGGTTTCGGCTTCCCTCGAGGATCGGCAGCGATGAGCTTTCGGAAATTGAAGACGAGGGGAAGCGCATAGCCTCCGATTCCGAAGTGCTTCTTGTTATAGGCGTCGGAGGCTCTTACCTCGGTTCAAAAGCGCTGGTTGACATGCTGTATCATGAAAACGGTACGAGCGGAACAAACATTGTATACGCGGGGAACGGGCTGTCGTCCAGACGTATTGTTCAGCTTAAGGAATATTTGGCCGACAAGGACTTTTCGATTAACATAATATCGAAATCAGGCGGTACGCTTGAGCCTGCGATCTCTTTAAGGATCTTCTATGATCTGCTGACGGAAAAGTATGGTACAGGCCGCGCGGACGCGCGTATAACGGCAACGACGGATGCGCGGCATGGAAACCTGCTGAATATGGCAAAGGAACGGGGCTGGAAACGCTTTGTAATTCCCGCCGATGTCGGAGGGCGCTACGGAGCGCTCACAGCGGCGGGGCTTTTGCCCTGCGCCGCGGCGGGCGCGGATATACGCGCGATTATTAAGGGCGCGAAGAACGCGTCTGAAGCGTATGCGCTAAAAAGCGCCGATAATCCCGTATGGCAGTACGCCGCTTCAAGAAGAGCACTTTACGACAAAGGTTTTACAACGGAGCTTTTGTGCATATGGGAACCGCAGATGCGCTGGTTCGGCGAGTGGTGGAAACAGCTTTTCGGCGAATCGGAAGGGAAGTGCGGCAGGGGAATCTTCCCGGCATCTCTGGAGATGACAGCCGATCTTCACTCGATGGGACAGTATATACAGCAGGGACCGCGAAACATTATGGAAACAATGCTCTCGGTATGCAGCGGTCCGGATGTTATCGTACCTGCCGGGAAGGCCGGTAAGGACGGGTTTGACTTTTTGGAGGGACAGTCCCTTTGCCAGATAGCGGAGAAAACGCTCCGGGCTGTAACCGATGCGCATGTTTCCGGCGGGGTTCCGGTGATAGGTATAAAGTCTGACGCGATGAAATTCGAAGGCGCGGGAGAACTGATATATTTCTTTGAGTTAGCCTGCGGTATATCCTCATATATGGACTGCATTAATCCGTTTAACCAGCCGGGGGTTGAAGAATACAAAAAGAACATGTTCCGTCTGCTGGGAAAGCCCGGATTCTAAAGACAATGGACCTAACCGGCCGGTATTTTTTCAGGTTGTTAACAATATCTTAATTGAGTAAAAAGCGGTTGAAGTCGGGAGCCTGCGATGATACAATAAGAAAAAAATAAGTGCTTAAGCATTAAATAATAAAATAATGATTGAAATAAAGGAGTGTGGTCAACTTGGTCAAGGTGATGATGGGCGTCAAGGGTACGGGTAAGACCAAAAGACTGGTAGAACTTGTTAAGCAAGCGGCCGAGGAAGCGCAGGGAGATATTATCTGCATAGAAAAGGACCGTTCGCTGACCTACGAAATCCCATACAGTGCACGCCTTATCTTCGCCAGCGATTACAGCATCGGTACATTTGAGTTCTTGAAGGGTCTGATAAGCGGACTGAACGCGGGCAATTACGATATTACGCATGTCTTTATCGACAGTCTTCTGAAACTGGTTAACAAAAGTGAATATCAGGACATATCTCAGGTGGAGAGTTTTCTTGATTGGCTCTCCGATTTTTCACAAAGAGAGAATATAAACTTTTTTATTACGATAAGTATGGATGTTTCCATGGCCACTCCTGCTATCAGGAAGTATTTTGAGTGATATAAACCGGCACGCTGATACGGGCCGGTATAAATGTTTAAGAATGCATCAATCAGTCGCTTTGACTGCTGAGAATACGAAAAACCCGCTTGAAACGGGTTTTTCGTTATACCGAAGTAAATTCGGCGCGGAGGATATAAATATATGAAAAATCTCCTGCTGACCGGTGAGCCGGGGGTCGGTAAGAGTACTCTCCTGAGAAAACTTCTGGCGGGTCGGAAAATTTGCGGTTTTATAACGGTAAAAAAAGAAAGGGAACCGGACGGCTCATTTCCGGTTTTTATAGGCCCGGCGGCGGGCGGGCCGCAGCGTCTGGCTGCCAGAGTGAATACGGGCGGTGGTGAGCGCTTTTCCGATGTGTTTGATAATTTCGGAACAGAGCTTTTGCGGGATTTACCGAATGACGCGATCGCCGTAATGGATGAGCTTGGCTTTCTTGAGGACAGCGCGGAGCGCTTTAAGGAAAGCGTACTCTCTGTTCTGGAGAACGGCCCGCACGTTATCGGCGTTATCAAGCCTCGTTCGACGCGATTTCTTGACTCGGTGCGCGCCGTACCCGATACGCTGATTGTTCATGTCGATGAAAATAGCAGAAACGAACTATTTTCGGAATTAACAAACTTGCTCAAGGAATGGGATTATTGATATGAAGAAACTTCTTTCGGCTGCCGTGGCGGAACTCGATGCGGGTCGGCCATTCATGGCGGTCAGCGTAATCGCAAGCAGTGGAAGTACCCCGCGTGGAGCGGGCGCTATGATGACGGTTTTTTTAAACGGTGAGATTGCCGGAACGATAGGCGGAGGGGCGGTAGAACACGCCGCGCGGGAGAGAGCCGCGCAGCTGCTGTTAAATCAAGGTTCCGAACTGCGCGGTTATGTCCTGTCTAAAAATGATGTCGCTGACCTTGGTATGATATGCGGAGGGGACGTTAAGGTTTACTTTCAGTATGTATACCCCGGTGACTCGAAGCTATCGCAAGTGTTTCGTTACCTTCTTGAGGCTGCGGACAGGGATGAGAGTGTGTGGCTGATCCGGCGATTTAATGACGGATTGATGACCGACGCCGGTGTTTATGACAGTTCGGGTCTTCACTTTGCCGACACAATAACCGCTCAGGAGCTCAAGCCGATGCTGCGAAGCAGTGCTGTTTTAACCGATACCCTTTGCTCCGAGCCTGTAGTGCGCGCGGGGAAGGTGTATGTATTCGGCGGAGGACACGTCGCTCAGGAACTTGTTCCGGCGCTTGCAAGGGTTAATTTCAGATGCGTGGTTTTTGAGGACAGGGAGCAGTTTTCAAATCCCGCACTTTTCCCGGGGGTTTTTTCAACGATTCTCGGTGACTTTAAGAACATTCGGGAGAAGGTTGCGATCGGCCGCTCAGACTGTGTCGTGATTATGACAAGAGGACATCAGTCGGATTTTGACGTGCTGGCGCAAACCTTACGCACGGACGCGTATTATATCGGCTGTATAGGCAGCAGCGGGAAGATAGCGACTATAAAGCAAAGACTCGCTGCTGAACACGGCTATTCGGAAAATGAATTTAACCGGGTGCATATGCCGATCGGCCTTGCGATTAAAGCGGAGACCCCGGCTGAAATCGCGGTCAGCATAGCGGCTCAAATGATACTTTCAAGAGCCGAAAACGGATAAAACAGATTATTGGTTATTGAAATAGTCCGATAATTGTTCTATATTCAAGGCGGCGATATACTCGCCGCCTTAAGTTTTTGCGTGAAAGGGGGAGCAATCATGGTCAGCGGGAAATCCGGGAAGCCCGAAAGGGTGTTTTGGTCTCTGGAACCGAGCGGGTTCGGAGCATCAGCAGCGATGATTTTTTTCGCATTGTCGGCGATTGGCATCCTGGTTTACAGATGGGGGTTCTGGAAGGGAACCGATACGGCAACGGTATGGACACAGGTAATACTGCCGTGGATATCCGCAGCGCTTTTTATTATCCTGATTCTTTTGGCCGGCAAAAAGGCCTTGTGGATGACGGTAATTCCCTTTGCGATAGGCTGCGCTTTTTTTATGACAAAGGCCATAAGCGATATGAGCACATGGAAAGCGGTTATGTCGGTGGTCGTGTACATACTGGCGCTCGCGCTGTACTTCGGAACATTGTTCGGATATGTGCGAACAAAGGTTCCTCTGGCAGCGCTGTTCATCCTTGAGTTCTTATATCACCTGCTGCTGGCGGATATAGGAATCGGCAGAATAAAAGGAATATATGTGCACAGAACCGATCTTTTCGGATGGAAGGGCTGGGTCTTGGAGACAGTGGTATTGTGCATCATCGTTGGTATGCTTCTTTTAGTGCTTTCAATGAAAAAGCAAATTAAAAGAACTGCCGCTGTGCCCGATACAATAGGCGGATCCGTACAGTGAAAATGCAGCACTATAACTCGCGAGTCGCCTGGGGCGAAACCATTTTTGAAATAAGCGGCCGCGAAGATAAAATATGCGGTATATATATTGCGGACCGCGGCAGTAACCCTGCGTTCACGGAGTCGGAGATGACAAGGCGCGCGGCGCGGCAGCTTAAAGAATACTTCCGTAAAGAACGCCGGAGCTTTGATCTGCCGCTCTTTGAGGAGGGGACAGAATTTCAACAGCGGGTTTGGCACGCACTCAGGCAGATACCTTGGGGCAGCACATTAACTTACGGTGAGCTCGCCGCATTGATAGGCTGTCCGGGTGCCGCCAGGGCTGTGGGGAGCGCGGCGGGCAAAAATAAGCAGCTCATCGTGACTCCGTGCCACAGGCTCATCAGCGCCGGCGGACGGCCGGGGGGCTTTTCGGCGGGATTGCCTTTGAAAGAAAAACTGCTTTGTCTTGAGGAAATCAGACTGCCGTGATAGCGGAAAAGGGGACAGGTAAAAAGACTCACGCGGTTTTTACCGTGCGGGATGAATTATGTCGGTTCCGAGACCTTCGGCTGTCCAGCTTATCCTGACGCGGCGTAGTAAGATCCTCTGAGCTATAATTGAGAAAAAACGTTATTTGTAAAATATCAATCAAAATTATGCGTCGAATTCAGTCGAAAAGAGGCGCACAGATGTTCTTGTAACGAAGGGTATAGTTTGATAACATATTTCCGCGCTGATGTGAAAGAGTATACATTTACATCAATACTAATGCAGGAAGGGCGGAAATGCGGTTAAAATGGAGTATCGGACGTTTAAAAGTACTGTATATCTGGAAGGCGCAAGCGTAGAAACCTGGGGCATCGAGGCACTTAATGTTATATCGCGTTTGGCTGACATTTCACCTGAACGCGAGCTTGCGGAAAAGCTGTGTATGCAAATGAACACATACATGCTTGAGTCGGTACATATGCCGGACATCGTGGAAGATTTTTTAAACAGATAAGAGACGGAGAAAGAGTATGAGCACAGACCGGTACAGCGCAATCGGATCATGGGTGGATAGTCATCGCGGCGACATTGTTAAAGCAATTTCGCGACTTGTCGCAATAAAGAGCGTTCGAGGCGAACCGCAGGAAGGAATGCCATTCGGTAGCGGACCGAAAAGAGCGCTTGACGAGGCGCTTGAAATATGTGCGGCATTGGGTTTTCAAACCGCCGAATACGGCGGAGCCGTAGGAACCGCAGATCTGTGTGAAGGCGAAAGGAAACTGGATATACTTGCTCATCTCGATGTAGTAGACGCGGGTAAAGGATGGGACACAGACCCATTTACAGCGGTTGAAAAGGAAGGATGTCTATACGGACGGGGGACGGACGACAACAAGGGAGCACTGATAGCTGCTTTATACGCCATGCTTTGTGTAAAGGAGCTAGGCATACCTCTTAAAAACTCGGTAAGACTGATAATGGGAACCGATGAGGAATCGGGATCGGGAGACTTGCCATATTATTTCAGTACGCAGAAATCCGCGCCCAACACATTCACGCCGGATTCGGAGTTTCCCGTATGTAATGTGGAAAAGGGAAGGTACACGGCATCACTGACAGCGAAATGGGATAAAAAGGAAGTCTTGCCGCGAGTGACAGCCTTTGAAGGCGGCTATCGGATAAATGTGGTTCCTGCCGAAGCCTTTGCTCTTGTGGAAGGGCTTGGGGCGGAAGATACGGGAAGCCTTCAGGAAGCGGCCGAACTTTTAGGGGTTTCGCTGGAGGTAAGAAAATCGGAAAAAGGGATCGAACTGAAAGTTTCGGGAACCGCCGCGCACGCCTCACGTCCGGAAACCGGAACAAACGGAATAACCGCAATGCTTGCCCTGCTTTCCGGTCTGCCGTTGGCGGATTGTCCGTCTTCCTCGGCGATATGCGCGCTCGGTGAGCTGTTTGCGCACGGAGACTTTAACGGCAAGGCTCTGGGCATTGATATGAGCGATGATGTTTCGGGCGAAATGACGATTTCTCTGACCCGGCTTAAGCTGGATGATGCCGGAGCCGAAGGCTGCTTCGACGCACGTATACCTGTGTGCGCCACAAAAGAAAACTGCAGCAGTGTTGCCGAGGCAAGACTGGCCGAGAGGGGGTTTGCCGCAGACGGAAAGATGATACCTGCCCATGTGACCCCCTGCGACAGTAAGTTCGTTCAGACTCTTCTTCGCTGTTATCAGCGGGTTAGCGGACAAAAGGGAGAGTGCTACAGCATGGGCGGCGGAACATATGTTCATGACATAGAGGGCGGGGTTGCCTTCGGAGCCACGTTCCCCGACTTCGTGTCTAATCTGCACGGCGCGAATGAGCGTGTGTGTATTGACAATTTACTTGATGCATGTAAAATATTCGCTCTTGTCATAACAGAGCTTTGTTCGTAAGACCGATACTTAACTGATATGCTGATAAAGGCCCGGGATACTCCGATTCCCGGGCTTTACTTATGCCTGCAACTTTTTTACCGCCTGTTAACAAAAATGCTTTGATATAAGCTATAATGTTTTCCGTGCTCAAACCGGGCGCAGCCTCGGCGGGAATCAAGTCAGCCCGCGTGAGGATAAAACAGCTTATATAAAGGGGGAATGCTCTGATGATCGAGGTCACCGGCCTGACTAAACATTACGGTTCGCATATCGCGGTTCGGGACTTGAATTTCAGCCTGGAAGGTTATGGATCGTACGGTCTGCTCGGCCCGAACGGTGCCGGTAAATCAACAACAATGAATATTATCACAGGCTGCATAGCCGCGACGGAAGGCAATGTGAAAATATTCGGATATGATATTTATGAGGATGCCTGCGATGCTAAGCGGCAGATAGGATATCTGCCCGAACAGCCGCCGCTGTACGACGATATGACTCCCTCGGAGTATTTGCGCTTTGTAGGTATGGCAAAGGGGCTCAGGGGAGCGCAGCTGCATGAGCAGATAGGAACTGTCGGTGAAGTTACGGGAATTACGGAGGTTCGGGACAGACTCCTTAAGAATTTGTCAAAAGGATACAGGCAGCGTGTCGGAATAGCACAGGCGCTGTTGGGCGACCCGAAACTTATAATACTCGACGAGCCTACCGTGGGTCTAGATCCGAGACAAATTATTGAGATACGCGAGCTCATACGCAGCCTTGGCAGAGATCATATGGTGATACTGAGCAGTCACAATCTTTCGGAGGTTCAGGCTGTCTGCGGGCACATTATGATAATATCCGAAGGCAGGCTGGTAGCCAGCGATACTGCAGAGAACCTAGAGAAGCTTTTAACGGGTTCGACTTCTTTAAAGCTGACCGCGCGGGCCTCCAGAGAGGAAGCTGCAGAAGTCCTTCAAGGAGCGGGATTCGTTGCAGAAACCGAAGAAAGCCGTGACGGCAATGGGAAAATACAAATAACCGTCCAAACATCCGGCGATATTGACGAGGCTGCGGAAAAGCTGTTTTTCGCTTTCGCTGAAAAAAGACTGCCGATACTGAGCATCAATCAGGTAACGGCGAGTCTGGAGGACGTTTTCCTCGAACTGACCGACGGACATGACCCGGATGATGCCGATTCAGTGCCCGTTGGACCGGAGAACACACACGAAAAGGGGGATGAAAATGGGCTCGATATTCATCCGTGAGGTTAAAGCTTACTATAGCAGCATGACGGGCTGGATATTTGCCATGGTTCTGCTGATAGTGGCGGGAATTTATATGATGGCCTGGAATCTGTTCGGGGGATATGCCAATTACGAGTATACACTGCAGGGTATGGCCTTTTTCTTCATTATCCTTACGCCTCTTCTTACTATGCGCGTTGTTGCCGAGGAAAGACGCAGGAAGACGGATCAGCTACTGTATTCTCTGCCGATAGGATTGAACAGAATCGTACTGGGCAAGTTTTTTGCCCTGCTGATCGTGCTGGCGGTTCCATGCCTTGTTATGTGTCTGTATCCCGCTATTCTCTCAGCCTTCGGAGAAGTTAACCTCGCTACGGCATATGCGGCACTGACAGGATATTTCATGCTGGGAGCAGCGCTTTTGTCGATCGGCATGTTCATATCTTCATTAACGGAAAACTTCCTTATCTCGGCTGTTATCGGCTTTCTCGCGATGATAGTCATTTACTTTATGCCTAGTTTGGCAGCCTATGTCTCCGACAGCTCAAAAGCCTCCTTCTGGGCGATTTTTATTGCTGTTCTGGTCATTTGCGCAATCATATGGCGGCTGACGAAAAGCAGTTTTACGGCTCTTTTAACTGCCGTGATACTCGAAGGCGCGAACGTAGTTCTTTATATAATAAAGCCTGAGCTGTTCCGGAGTCTTTTCCCCGCCGTTATGGAAAAGCTCTCCGTGTTTGACAGATTCAGAGCGTTCACCGGCGGTATATTCGATATTGAAGCATTAGTATATCTGGTGACTGTTTGCGGAGTCTTCGTATTTCTTACGATTCAGTCGCTTGAGAAAAGGAGGTGGAGCTGATGGAAAAAAGAAAACGCCGTGCGGTATTCTCCGCAAAGTCGCTCCGCCTCGGAGGTTACAGTTTTGTTATTTCAGCGGTAGTGATCGCTATTGCAGTCATTATAAATCTTCTTGCGGGGAGATTGCCCGTGAGCTTTACAAAAATAGACACTACAAAGAGCGGACTGTTTGAATTGTCCCCGCAGACGCGGCAGATTGTCTCGGAGCTGGCCTCGGAAGTAACCGTGTACTGGATCGTGCAGGATAGGAAGGAGGATACCACACTTGAGAATATGCTCGACAGATACAGGGATCTTTCGGATATGCTCACGGTTAAAAAGATAGATCCCGTGGAGTATCCTGCCTTTACAGACAGCTATACGGATCAGACGATATACAATAACAGCCTTATAGTGGAATCCGGGGAGCGCAGCCGTTATGTGCCGTATACCGACATTTATGTGACAACCTATGACTATTCAACTTATTATACTACCGGTCAAGTGACGGATAGCACTAAGTATAACGGTGAAAACAGCCTTACCGGAGCAATTGACTACGTAATCAGCGAAAATCTGCCTAAGCTATATTTTCTAACGGGGCATGGGGAGTCCGCGCTGGCGGGCACATTTGAAGCGGCAGTAAAAAAAGAGAACATAGATATTAAGGAAATCAATCTGTTTTCCCTTGAGTATGTGCCCGAAGATTGCGACTGTCTGTTTATAAATGCTCCGGCGGGAGATATTTCCGCCGATGAACTTCAAAAAATAACGGAGTACATTTCAGGCGGAGGCAACCTGCTGCTTTTAACTTATTTCACGGCAGAGAAAAAACCGAATATAGAAGCTCTTGCCGAATATTACGGATGTATTATACAGGATGGAATCGTAATAGACTCAGACGGCAATCATAACCTTTGGGGATATACCTATTATCTGCTTCCGGATATAAGCAGCCACGTGATAACGCAGCCGCTGAAGGATGCGGGTTATAAGGTTGTAATGCCGATAGCGCAGGGGATAATCGCATCTGATACTCCGCGCGACGGCTTAACCGTGACTCCTCTGCTGAAAACCTCCGACGGAGCCTATTCAAAAATTGCCGGTCAGGAAATGACGACCTATGATTATGAGGAAGGCGATATCTACGGCCCGTTTTTGCTGGGAGCCGCGATAACGGACAGTTCCGGCGAGGAAGAGGGAAAGACGGTAATATTCACGACGGGAATGCTCCTTGATGAAACGGCAAGCAGCTACGTTTCCGGTGCGAATCTGGATTTGTTTATTAACACCCTGGGCTGGATGTGCGAGCGGGAGTCATCAATATCCATACACAGCAAGGATCTTCCGGAAGCTTATCTGAGTATGCAGACCGGGGCTTCCGTCTCTATTACGATTATCGCCGTATTTGTTATACCTCTGGTGTTTTTAGCTGCGGGTCTCATTATTTTCGTCAGGAGGAAACGAAGGTAAATGAAACGCGGGGCAAAGCTTATAATTTTGTTTGCGGTTCTGGTTGTTCTCGCGGGGGCGTACGCGCTGATCACAAAGCTTACGGATGAAGACGAAGCGCCCGGCGATGAAACGGGACTGACTATACTGGGAATTGCGCCGGACGAGGTTTCTTTGTTATCGCTTCAAAGCGAGAAGTGGGAAGGTACGCTTACCGGCGGAGAAAAATGGACGCTTGAAAAAGACGAAACCTTTCCCGTAGATCAGCAGAAGGTGTGGAGTATGCTCGATAAGCTGGTATCCGTATCGGCGTCACGCGTGCTCGGTGCGCCGGAAGATTTATCTCAGTACGGTCTTGAGAATCCGTCGAATACGGTAACCGTAATTATGGCAGACGGAAGCTCGAAAATCCTGCGTTTCGGCAACCAAAACAAACTTACCGAGGAGTATTATCTGCGCGTCGGGGACGGCGCGCAGGTATACCTGGTCAGTGAGTCACTGTATGACGCATTTGATCTTGCGCAGGAGAGCCTGCTAAAATATGAGGAATTGCCGGTTTTGGGACAGGTGACTTCCTGTACGATAAGAAAAGGTGATAGATCAACCGAGCTTAAATACTTCGAGGATAACGCCGGATTGTCATACAGCCCGTACTACAACTGGTTTGTTCATGAAGAAGACAGCTTTACGGAGCTTGATACAGAAGCGGTGAGCGCATATACGGATCTTGCCGCTAAGATTGAATGGGAATCCTGCGCGGATTGGAATGCATCGGAGGAAGAACTGGCCGCATACGGACTGGATGAGCCTTCGGTTATAAACCTGGAAGGCTCGGACGGCTCGTTCGCGCTTGAAATCGGAGCCTCGGGGCCGGACGGATACTACGCAAGGCTTGCGGGGTCAAAGATGGTTTATGTTATTGACGCGAAAAACGCCCGGACTCTTGTCGAAGCCGATATCGAAGCAATGCTTCCGTCGGACGTGTGCCTGATGGATTGGAGTACGGTCCGGGAGCTTTTATTTGCATTGGACGGGCAGACACACAGTCTGCGGTTCGTATATGAAGCGAGCTCCGAAGGCCAGGACGGACAGGCAGTCAGTTATAACGTTGACGGAGCTCCGGCCGATATACAATCCGTTCAGTCTGTAATTAATATGATAGATTCGATGGAGAGCTCCGGAACTACAAACGTCGGATCATCCTCGGAGCCTGAGCTTGAGCTTCGGTTCATACGTTCCGCCGAAACCTTTAAAGAGGTGACCTTGTCTTTTTCACCCTATGACGTTTCGGACGCGGCAGTAACGCTCAACGGAACGTCAAGGCTGCTTGTGACAAAGGAGTCGGTGGCTCAGTTAAAGCGGCTGCTGTCCGCGCTGATGACCTGAGCGGGAAGTATCTGAAAAAATATACACTTTACTAACTAAGGCCGGTATTATATAATCAGCCCTAAGTATTCCTATTTTCACCGCAGCGGATATGCGGTGAACAAAGCTGGAGTTTAAATTATGGGCGCTATTGACGAACTGAAGATTAACCGTGCTCAGGTAATGCTTGGCGGCGGCGATAAGGGCATTTTGGAACAGCATAACAAGGGTAAACTGACAGCCCGGGAGCGGCTGGCTCTGCTGTTTGACGAAGGAGAGTACACAGAGCTCGATCTTTTCGTTAAGCATAGGTGTACGGACTTCGGTATGGATAAAAAAGATATTGCCGGTGACGGCGTTGTGACAGGCTTCGGCAGGGTTGAGGGAAGAATGGTGTATGCCTATTCGCAGGACTTTACAGCGCAGGGCGGTTCGCTCGGTGAGTACCACGCTGAAAAAATAGTCAAGTGTCAGGACTACGCGGCACGCAACGGCTGTCCGATAGTCGGACTTATGGATTCTGGCGGAGCGCGCATTCAGGAGGGTGTCAACTCTCTGATGGGCTTTGCTAAAATATTTTACAGAAATACGATATATTCCGGAGTCGTGCCGCAGATATCCGCGATAATGGGGCCATGTGCCGGCGGCGCGGTTTACTCGCCGGCAATAACGGACTTTATTTTTATGGTCGACAAAACCTCAAATATGTTCATAACAGGGCCTGATGTAATAAAGTCAGTAACCGGTGAATCTGTCACCTCGGAAGCTCTCGGAGGCGCGGTCATTCATAATAAGACGAGCGGAGTAGCGCATTTTGTTTCAAAAGATGACGCTTCATGCATAGCCGAAATCAGAAACCTTCTTTCATACCTGCCGAGCAACAACGCGGAGAAGCCTCCTGTTTACGACATGCCGGACGATCCCGGGCGCATACCTTTTGAACTCGACGCTATAGTGCCGGAAAATCCGAACACGGCCTATGATATGTATTCGGTCATAAAATCGATCGTTGACTGCGGGACTATTCTGGAGGTTCAGCCGCTGTACGCGCCGAACATGATTACGTGCCTGGCGAGAATGGCCGGTCAGACGATAGGCATTATAGCGAATCAGCCCAAGTATCTGGCGGGTTGTATTGACGTAAACGCTTCGGACAAAGCGGCGCGCTTTATAAGGCGCTGTGACGCTTTTAATATTCCTCTGCTAACGCTTGCGGACGTACCGGGATTCCTGCCCGGCACAGGACAGGAATACGGCGGTATCATCCGCCACGGCGCGAAGATGCTCTACGCGTACAGTGAGGCCACCGTGCCCAAGATAAGCATAGTAACCAGGAAAGCCTACGGCGGAGCATATATCGCTATGTGCTGCAAGGGGCTCGGCGCCGACCTGTGCTTTGCATGGCCAACCGCGCAGATAGCCGTTATGGGAGCGGAAGGAGCCGCAAATATAGTATTTAAAAAGGAAATCGCCGCAGCGGCAGACCCCGCGCAAGCGCGTGAGCAAAAGATCAATGAGTACAGAAACAAATTCGCGGGCCCGTACAGAGCCGCGAATTTGGGATATATCGACGATGTGATAATACCCAGCGAAAGTCGACTTAAGATTATTAAGGGACTTGAGGTGCTTTCGGGCAAAAGAGAATCATTACCGGATAAAAAGCACGGCAACATCCCACTTTGACACTTCCTAAACTGATTCGGAGGTGTGAGGATTGTTCGGAATCGCATTTTTAAACAGATCGATATCTGCCGGAGATATCGAGACTTTCGCGTACATCATGATGATTCTCGGAATTGTTATATTCATCGCTGTGCTAACCGTTATAATAGTATGCGTGAAGTTATCGCGCGGTGACGCAAACACAAAAAGACGCATTGCGGACAAGGTCTCGGATACCGCAGATGCGGAAGAGCCGTATGGCAGAACGCCGGACGGGTATGAAGGAGAGATTGCTGCAGCTATTGTCGCGTCAATAAGCATGATGCGCAAAGACGGTGATTTTCGGGTAAAAAGCATAGCCCCGGCAGATACGTCCAGAGAAACGTGGGCCGCGGCGGGTCTAAAAGAGCAGTTTAAGAGCAGAAAAGCGGGCAGCTGCCGGAGATGAGCGAGATGAAAGCATATAACGTTAAAGTGAACGGGAAGAAATATTTTATCGAGATTGAAGAAGCGGTAACGCAAACGCCTTTTTCAATTAATAAGGGATACACCGACCCTTACAATGCACGTGTCCCTGTACCTCCCGCAACATCATTCGCCGAACCGGCTCCCGGAACTTCAATACCCGATCCTGTACCGGCTGAGCCCGGAGCCTGTATTAAGCTGGTGACGAGTCCTCTGCACGGCACGGTGTTATCGGTTAATGTTAAATTGGCGGATCACGTTTTAAAGGGCGATCTGCTGATGACGATAGCGGCAATGAATAAGGTAATCGAGATACTCGCCGAAGCGGACGGCATAGTGACGCAGATTTTGGCTGTCAGGGGCAAAGCTGTTGAAACCGGCGATGTTCTCTTTATTATGTGATCTGCCCCTGAGCAATGAAAAAAGTCTTCGAAGTTCAACTTAACCTGAATATGAGAGCACATATGCTGTAACATGGGAGGATAAGATGGAAAAAATTCTTATGAGCGGCGACGAGGCTATCGCGCGCGGTGCGTGGGAAGCCGGAGTATGCGTTGCCTCGGCTTATCCGGGAACGCCGAGCACCGAAATACTTGAAAATATGGCACAATACAAGGATGATCTATACTGCTCATGGTCAAATAACGAGAAAACCGCGACCGAGATCGCCTTTGGCGCTTCGCTGGGCGGAGTGCGAGCCATGGTATCGATGAAGCATGTGGGTATGAACGTTGCGGCGGATCCCATATTTACTGCGGCTTATACCGGAGTAAACGGAGGCCTTGTTATTGTAAGCGCCGATGACCCCGGCTGCTACAGTTCACAAAACGAACAGGACAACAGATTGTATGCGCTGCATGCGCGTCTGGGTATGCTGGAGCCTTCCGATTCTCAGGAATGCCTGGAGTACACCAAAGCGGCCTTCGAGCTTTCCGAAAAGTTTGATCTCCCTATGATGATCAGAGTAACTACCCGGGTATGCCATAGCAAGAGCGTAGTGCAGACGGGGCAAAGAAATGAAATAAAACCTCTGCCGTATGTATCAAATCCCGAGAAGTACGCGATGCTTCCGGCTAACGCACGAGTGCGTCATGTGCAGGTCGAAAAGAACCTTGAAGCACTGAAGGATTACGCCGAGACTTGCGCGCTGAATAAAACGATTTATAACGAAGGCGACATAGGCATAATTTGCTCCGGAATCTGTTATATGCACGCAAGAGAGGCTTTCGGAGACAGTGCTTCGTATCTGAAGCTTGCCGTTACGCATCCGCTTCCCGACAAGCTTATAAAAGCTTTCTGCTCGAAAGTAAAAACAGTTTACATAATTGAAGAAGGCGAGCCCTATCTCGAAAACGCAATAAAGGCTTTGGGAATCGAATGCAGCGGAAAGAACAGGCTCGGACCCCAGGGCGAGCTTGACGCGCAGCGGATACGCGCCGCGTTCGGATTGGGTGAGCCGCCCGAAATATATCCTCAGCCGGCACAGGCTCCGGCCAGGCCGCCAGTGCTCTGTGCGGGCTGCCCGCACAGAGGCTTTTACTTCGCGATGCAAAAGCATAAGGATTCAATAGTGGCGATTGGCGATATCGGCTGCTATTCACTCGGCGTATCGGCTCCGTTTTTCGGATTTGAAGCGTGCATTTGCATGGGCAGCGGATTTTCGATTCCGATAGGCCTGTCAATCGCGCTCAAGCGCCAGGGAGACAAGAGAAAGGTAATCGGAATACTGGGCGACTCGACTTTTTATCACAGCGGTTTTAACAGTCTGGTGGATGCGGTGCATCAGATGGCTGACGTGTGTTTGGTTATATTGGATAACAGCATTACGGCAATGACCGGGCATCAGGTCAATTCGGGAGTTGAGCGCGACCTGATGGGCAGGGAGGTGCCGGTTATACCTCTCGAGGGCATGGTAATGTCTGCCGGATTGGATAAGGATAGAGTCAGGATCGTAGATCCGATAGATCAGCAGGCCATGAACGCAGCGATAGAAGCCGCGGTTTCCACTCAGGGTACTTTTGTGATAATCAGCAGAAGACCCTGCGCGCTACTCAAGGAAGAGATTCGCTTAAGAGCGGGCCGCCACTGTGAGCTTGATCGTGAGCTCTGCCGCGGATGCAAAGCGTGTACAAAGACAGCCTGCCCTTCGCTGGCGTTCGAGGGTAAAAAAGCTTATATAGCCGATGCCGCAAACTGTACGGGCTGCGGTCTGTGCTTGCAGATGTGCCGCTTCGGCGCGATTAAAACGGTGGGAGGTTAAAGCGTGATGACCAATATACTTCTGACAGGCGTAGGCGGTCAGGGCACGATACTGACAACGAAAATCCTTTCAGCGGCGCTGGTTAAGCTGGGTTATGATGTAAAGATGAGCGAAATTCACGGTATGAGTCAGCGCGGCGGTACGGTGAATACACAGCTTCGGTACGGGGAGAAGGTCTACGCGCCCAATATCTCGCAGGGGGAGGCAGACCTTATAGTGGCTTTTGAGAAGGTAGAAGCGCTTCGGGCTCTTCCGTATTTGAAAAAAGGCGGAACCATAGTAATGGATGATCGTGAGATATACTCAATGCCGGTTCTCATCGGCGCTCAGGAGTATCCTCACAACGCAGTCGAGCTCTTAAAAGAGACGGCAGACTCGGTGATCGTGATCCCGGCAAGCCGTATTGCGGAAGAGCTGGGAAATATCAAGGTTCAGAATATCTGCCTGTTGGGCGCCCTGGCCGGAACTCTTGGGCTTAACGGCGTGGATTGGAACGCCCTTATTGCCGAAAATGTACCGGCAAAGACGGTTTCGCTAAATCAGGAGGCTTTTAAACGAGGCCGGGAATCCGCTCTGAGTGTGTAGTTAAATCTTACCGATGATAGTTGAACGTGCAGGGGAAAACTCCTGTACGTTCTTTTAAAATAATAGCTGTATAAACATACGGTGAGGATAATTGTCACATTGGACTTAATAATCAGGCTTCCGCTCCGCTGAGTATGTTCATAGATTTTTCCAGCTGCTCCGAGCGGAACTGACCCATGTAAAGGTCGAAATAGCGTCCCTTTTTAGACATAAGCTCCTTGTGCGTACCCTCTTCAACGACCTCTCCCGCGTCTATAACCAGAATTCTGTCTGCGTTTCGGACCGTGGAAAGCCGATGCGCTATTATAAAGCTGGTGCGGTTATGTAACAGAGTTTCTACGGCGGTTTGTATTTTCATCTCCGCCTCGGTATCAATAGAGCTAGTTGCCTCATCGAGGACAAAGATGGCCGGGTTTGCGATAATGGCTCTGGCAAAGCTGATCAGCTGCTTTTGACCGGTTGACATAAGATTGCCGCCCTCGCCCGCATCGGTATCGTAACCGTTTTCGAGCTTTGTTATAAAGTCATGGGCACCTACGAGCTTCGCCGCTGCCTCTACCTCTTCGTCGGTTGCATCCAGCTTGCCGTAACGGATGTTCTCGCGAATGGAGCCGGAAAAGAGGTGAGGGGTTTGCAGAACATAGCCGAGGGAGGACTGAAGCCAGAGCTGGCTTCGCTCGCGAATGTCCTTTCCGCCGATGAGTATCCTGCCCTCCTTGGGCTCGTAGAACCGGCAGACAAGATTAACGATAGTTGATTTGCCGCCTCCGGTTTCACCGACAAGCGCTATGTTTTCGCCTGCCAAGACCTTCAGGCTGAAGTTTTTAAGTATGGGTTCTCCCTCTTTGTACCAGAAGGTTACGTTTTCGAACTCGACATCGCCGTTGACGGGCTCCCAGTTTTCGCGCTTACCCTTGAAGTTGTCGCCGTATACCTCGGTTACCTCGGGTTTGTCAAGGATAGCGGGAATGGAAGTAATCACATCGGTTACGCGCTCGGCGGCAGCCTGGCAGGACTGGAGTTCAGCGAATATGTTCGCAAAACCGCGTATAGGCTCGAACATCATGCCGCCTATGTTAATAAAGAAATTAAGTTCTCCTACCGTGATGAAAGCATTTAATACGTCGTAACCGCCCTTAATCAGCACAATGCCGGTGACCAGGCTGATAACGACAGAGGCGATAGGCAGGTAGACCGCCGATATAATAGCTGCGCGCATGGAGGCGTGCTTCATCTTGCCCGTAAGACTGAAAAAGTCGGAGTTGTTGAGCTCTTCCCGAACAAGAGTCTTTGTGGTTTGCGCTCCGGTGATCCCCTCATTGAAGGAGGAGGTTATCATACTGTTAAACTTTCGGGATGCGCGCTGATATTTTAAGATGTGTTTTTGAAAGATAATCGAAACCACTGCTATGACAGGGACTGCGCAGACAGTAATCAGCGCAAGCTGCCAGTTTACAACAAACATTGCGACCATCGAAAGCAATATGGCGAATAATCCCCACCCGAGATCAATAGAGGTCCAGGATATCATCTCCATGATTCTCGATACGTCGTTTGTAAGGCGCGAGAGGAGATATCCTACAGAAGAATTGTCAAAATAGGAAAAGCTGAGTTCCTGCAGCTTACGAAAGCACTCGTGCCGCATGTCGCTGCTAAGGTGAGCCTCAAGATGTCCCGCGGAGCGAATAAGTGCGAAAATCGACAGGACCATTATAAGCTGAACGCCTAAGATAACCGTAATAAATATCCAGAACTGATTAAGCGTGCCCGGTGCATTAAGTGCCTGCGAAGTCATAAAGCCGTCTATGGCCCACATGCTGATAAGAGAACTGCAAAGGTCCATGAGACCGGCTATAAGCCCGCCGAAGAGTATGATGATGAATCCTTTCCTGCGGCGAAATGCGAATTGAAATATAATCTTCCAGGTCTGTGGATTTATTTTCTGATTTTGAAAGTCTTTTTCTTCCAGAATATCGCTCATACGGCCTCACCTCCCATAAAAGCATCGGCATTTTGAATTTCACATGTGCGTTTGTATATGCCGTTGATGCGCATAAGTTCCTCGTGCGTTCCTTCTTCGACCACAGACCCGTCCTTCATAACGAATATTTTGTCGGCTTCCATAAGGGTAACCGTGCGGTGTGATATTATCAGAGTGGTTACTCCCGAACGGCGCCTTGCAAGCGCTTCGCGAATAGAGGCGTCTGTGCGGGTGTCGACCGCAGACAGGCTGTCATCAAAAATGAGCATGTCGCTTTCTCCGATAAGAGCGCGCGCGATGGCGACTCTTTGCTTTTGACCGCCGGAGAGCGTGACGCCCCTCTCGCCGACAACGGTGTCATAGCCGTCTTCGAAGCTCATAATGTCATCATGAATCGCCGCGTCCATGGCAGCGGCGCGTACTTCCTCCAAATCGGGCTGCGCGTGTTTTATTCCTATGTTCTGAAGAATCGTTTTCGAGTACAAAAACGGCTCCTGCATGACTATGCTTATTCGCTGACGCAGATATGTTTTCTTGATCTGCGATATATCGGTGCCTCCGATTGTTATCTTACCGCTCTTCGGGTCGTAAAGACGCTGAAGTAAAAGAGAAACGGTTGATTTTCCGCTGCCGGTGCCTCCCAGAATCGCGACTGTCTTGCCGCCCGGAATGGTCATATTCAGCTTATTGAGCACCGGCACCGAGTCGTAGGCAAAATCAACCTCGGTAAAGACGATGTCGCCGCTCAAATCGGGAGTAAGACCGGTATCCAGACCCTCCTCTTCCTTTGCCGCAAAGATCTCCTCAATACGGCTCGTAGCGACCAATGACCGCGAGAACATGTTCAGTATTCGCCCAAAGGCTCTGAGCGGCCAGAAAAACAGGAATACATAGGAACTGAAAGCCGTGAACTGTCCGATGGTAAGACTGCCTTTATAACAAAGATATATGCCGAATATACTTATCAGAGCGGCTTCGATACCGCAAAGGGCATCCAATGACGTCCAGAGTGACGTGAAGGAATTGTTAAGCGTTATCAGCTTTGAGCGATTCTCTTCGTTTTTTTCCATGAATTTGTCCATTTCAAACTGCTGACGTCCAAAAGCGCGAACTACGCGGGTTCCCGTAAGGTTTTCCTGTATAACGGTGAAAAGCTTGCCCTCGACCTCTTCCTGCTCGTTGCCCTGGCGGCGGATGCGTCTGAAAAACAGAACGGAGGTCAGAGTGACGGGGAGTATCATGATGCAGGTGACAAGAGTCAGCGGTACATTTAAAGTGAACATTATAAATATGCCGACAACGATCATCAAAACGGTTCTGATAAACTCCAAAGATACCATGGATATAAACCGTCGTACGGTATCCACGTCATTCGTTGAACGCTGAATGATGTCGCCTGTCTGGGACTGGGCGTGCCACACGAAAGGAAGCCGCTGTATATGCGAATAAAGCCTGTCGCGCAGCTTTTTGACGGAGCCTTCACCTGCGGTGCTGTTGCAGTATGAGCGGATCAGCCGGACAATTCCGGCGATTATCATTAAGACAACGGTGCCAAGAGCCATTATCCAAAGATTGCTCCTGATGAAATCCACACCGCCGACGGCATAGACAAACCACGAGAAGTACCATGGGGTGTTAAGCGGTTTACCGCCGAGCACCGAGTCTATGGTCACGGATATGATAAGCGGGGAAATAAATGATATTACCAGTTCGACAAAAAGCATGACGAAACTGACAACGAGCAGCAGGCGGAAACCTTTTGTGTAACGCCACAGTGCCGAAATGCAGTTTTTTTTCTTCATTGTTACCTCCATATGATGCTTGCATTAAAAAACGCAGGTTGTTGACAAAAGCAAGGCGCCGGAGCAGCGTTCCTCCGGCGCGGTTTAAGAATCGGGATGAGCGTATACTTCCGGTTCACGAAATGGTGCCGGCCTCATAAAGACGCCGCGCATCGTTCGGGAATAAACTGAGGGCCGGGCATAAGAACGCCGCCGAGACTGAACCGACGCTGAGGCCGGAGAAATAAATCGAATAAACCTGCACGGATTAAATTACGGCAGGCGTAAGATGCCGTGACGGAAAGGGAATGAATGCCGCTGCGGAGGCGGTCGTAAACAGCATGAGTTAAAATTGCCGGAGCCGAAGTATAAAGGCAAACGCCCGCGGCAAGGACAATAACAATTACTGTAGCATAATAAATCATATTTTGGCGTGACCCTCCTTTTCTCCGACATAAGACTTATGGAAATGTATAACAAACGACCGTCCGAAATGGTATTATAATGTCTTTTACTATGGATTGCAAGGGTTATCTGAATTATGTTACGAAATTGTTATACTGATAGCTCATAAGAATATGAGTTATCGGTATAATATAATACGAAAACCGCAGGCAGTACCGTATATGGTAATTGCGGAGCGGCAAAAGAGTGAAAATCAGTATTCGATCCCTTTTCTGGCGGTTATACCGCTGTTAAAGGGGTGTTTGCAGGCAGTCATCTGCGTTACATAGTCTGCTTTATCGATAATCCAGCCTACCGGGTTATGGCCCGTAATACACAACTCCAATGCAGCCGGTTTATGGTTTATGAGGGAATGAAGCATATCGCCGTCAAGCAGGCCGAGCTGATAAGCGTCAAGCGCTTCGTCAAGAACAAGAAGGTCGCATTTGCCTTCGGATACAATATCAAGAACAGCTGCCAAATTTTCATCGTGATGTCTTTTTGTTTCCAGCTTATCCGCGTCGGTCATGTTGAAGGAAAAGCCGCCGGAATGGCCGCGGTGCACAGTTATACCGAGGCGAGCAAGAGAAATGAGTTCGCCGCTCGGAGAACTTTTCAGAAACTGAACAAGTACGATTCGTTTCCCGTATCCGCAGGCTCTGAGCGCAAGACCCAGAGCAGCGGTCGTTTTGCCCTTGCCGTTGCCGTAATAAACATGTATAAGACCGGTATCAGCCAATTGGTATTCCCCCGTTATTCAATAATTGTGTTGTGAGAGAAGCTGCTTTGCTCCGCAAAGCGCCGTCGTCTCGCGGAGTTTTATTTTTATGCGGTTCTTTTAAACGCAGGCTGTCGATACGAGACGAGGCATTAAAACGACAGCTCGCTTAAATAGGAATAATCACAAAGCAGCAGAGTTCGGCTCTCCGGTATGAAAGTCAATTCGGAGCGCCAGCAGCGGCAGTTGCCGCATGACCAGTCGTAATAATCGCGTTCGGGCACGGCAAAGCTGCTCATAATCGACATAATGGTGCCGCCGTGCGCGACGATGACTATCCTTTTTTGTAAATCCCGTAAGGCAGATTCGACAATTTCACAAAAGGCATCGTTTACCCGGTCCGTAAATCCCGATAAATCTTCGCCGCCGGGGCAGGGTCCCCTGCACATGCCGTCTGTCCAGGCGCGATATTTCGCGTCACTTTCCATTTCATCGGCGTTTTTTCCTTCAAATTCGCCGAAATCCATTTCACGCAGGTCATCGACTGTTTTCAGTTCCGCGCTCGGGAACATCAAAACGGCTGTTTGGCGGGTACGCAGCATGGGGCTGACGTACACACGGTCAATTTCGGTAAATGTGCCCGCGCGAAGACAGTCGGAAAATCCCTGACTGCAAAGCGGCTCGTCGGTACGGCCGATATAACGCTTCGACAGATTGCCCCGCGTGCGGCCGTGACGTATAAGGTATACCCGCATAAGTCAGCTTTTTATAACTACGGGGATGCCCGCTACAAGACGAATAACGCGTTCGGCTTTCTTTGCCAGCGCTATGCAAAGACGGCCGGTTGCTTCTCTTGACTCCCGATCCCGCCTGACGGCGGGAATGACGCCGCTTCCGACCTCGCAGCAGACGACTACTTCTTTTTTTAGGAGGTCAGGCAAAAGCTGCATGCAATTGTCCGGGTCTGCGTCAACGAGCTTCTCGAGGTCAATTAAAACAGGGTGTGAATCATCTAAAGCGTCGGACATTGCTTCCGGAGAATATCCGAGACTTCGCACATAATCCTTTTTTCCTGAAGCAATAGCACCTATAACAAAAATCATAATGAAATCACCTTTTCGATAAGAATAAATGAAGCAAGCATGAAAAGTTCGGCCAGCTGCAAAAACCAACCCGCAAGGTCACCGCTCATGCCTCCGAAAAGCTTCTTTGATATAAAAAAGAGACATAAAAAGCACAGAAGCGCCGCGAAGACCATAACCGCCCCGGCCTGTCGGGACAGCAGTATAATCGCCGCGGCGGCAAGAACAAAGGTCACCAGAAGCAAAACGAAGCTCAGTTTCTTTTCGGCGGACTGTCTGAAGCCGGCCAGAAGCCCGTTTGATGAGGACGCGGGGAAGGATATAACGGATATGCCGCTAAGGGTGCGGCTGAGGATATGCATTATACCGAGCACAAGAGCAGCGGACGGCTCGGCTTTTAACTCCGCGGCCAGAGCGAAGTACGCGAGCATATAAGTGCACGCGCCGATTATAGCAAAAGCACCGGAGTGCGGGTCTTTTAGAATCTCACGCCTGCGGGCGGGTTCCGCGTGACTTGCCAGGGCGTCCGCGGTATCGCAGAAGCCATCCAGATGAATACCGCCTGTGATAAGCACGGGTATTAGGGTGATTCCTGCGGCATAAAGAATTGCAGAAAAGCCGAGAGTACGGCTAAGGAGTGTCCAAAGCCACAAAAACAGGCCTATGAATGCGCCGACCAGTGGAAAGGCGCAGAGCATGTAGCGCATGTTTTTTTCGTTCCATTGAAACTGGGGTACGGGTAGCCGGGAAAACACCGAAAACGCTACCGCAACCGTTTGAATAAAAGTCAAAGCAGTTCCCCCTTAATAAGCAGAGGAATTCCGCAGATAAGCTCATATACATTTTCAAAACGTTTCGCGAGACGGAAGTTAATTTCACCCAGAGTATTAACATAGTCCATGGTAAGCCTGTCGTAGCCGCCGCCGTCTGATCCGACGTCATTTGTGACCACAACAAGGTTATCGCATTGTTTTTCAAGCGACTCGATGCCGAGCAGGACTTCCGAAACGGTGTTTTCTCCGGCTCCGCCGTCATCAAACATTTCGTTTGCGGTCAGATTGCAAAGGCACTCAAGAAGCACCGTCCCGCGTTCGGGAAGAGTCAGTTCCTTCAGATTTGTGTAACGCTCTATTGTGGTAAAGCCTTTTTCGGCACGCATGCAGCGATGCTTTTCAATTCGCCGTTCGCTTTCTTCCCCATACGGCTGCATCGCGGCGATATAATACAAATAACCGCCGAATTGAACAGCAAGCTTTTCGGCATAGGTGCTTTTTCCGCAGGCGGAACCGCCGGTCAGCAAGACGTTCATATTAGTTGCCTCCGAGCGGATTATAAGCCGTCATGCCTATGGCATCAAAGGAGACCATTTCATTGTAAACCGCAAGTCCCATGTCCAGCAGCGGCAGCGCACAGACGGCACCGGTTCCTTCTCCGAGCCTCATTTCGGCGCAAATGAGCGGTTTTAGCTCCAAATACCTGAGCACCATATGCGCGGCCGGTTCCGCCGAGACATGTGAGGCAAGCATCGCGCATTTGCTTTTCGGACAAAGCTTTGCCGCGACAAGAGCGGAAACCGCGCTGATAAACCCGTCTATAAGTATAGGTACGCGGTAAATAGCGCCGCCGAGGAATACGCCGGCGAGGCCCGCTATGTCATAACCGCCGAGTTTCGCGAGTACATCAAGAGCGTCGTCTTTATCGGGGGAATTTACAGCCACGGCGCGCTCGATGGCCGTTATCTTTTTTTCAAGACCGATGTCCGAGAGGCCTGCGCCCCTTCCGGTTACATCTCTTACAGGGAGCCCCATAAGCACGGAGCATATGGCGCTTGAAGTAGTTGTGTTTCCGATGCCCATTTCACCGGTGGCAAGTATGGAGTATCCTTTGCCGGCAAAGTCGCAGACAAGCTCAATGCCCGCGGATATGGCCTGTTTGGCCTGCTTTATGCCCATCGCGGGCCTTTCTGCCATATTATCGGTGCCGGGAGAAACCCGTCTGTCGAGCACGCCATCGGCCTTAAAGACCATCCCGATATCGACCGGAGTGACGTCGGCGTGCGCTATGGCGGCCATGCGGCATACGGAAGCGTCTCCTTTGGCGATATTACCGGCTACAAGGGCGGTGATATCCTGACCGGTTTGAGTTACACCTTCGCAGACAACGCCGTTATCCGCGCACATAACTATTACTCCGCGCTTTTTCAGCGACACATCGGCGCTTCCGGTGAGAGCCGCGATTTTTGTTACGGCGGCTTCGAGCAGCCCAAGACTGCCCAGGGGCTTGGCTATCGCGTCCCATCTTTTTTTTGAGGCGGCTGCCGCGCTTTCATCGGGCGGCATAATTTTATCGTTGAGTTTTATAAAATCCATATTCATCTCTCCTGCGCATAAGCGAGTAGTTCGGTCAGAGCTGCCGCGAAAAGGGAGGTTATTCGCGGCAGCCTGTATACCGGATATGATACGTTAAGTACGCTAATCCTCCCATTGAGAGAGCATATCGCGCATCCACTCGTGTACGTCCAGAGAATAAACGGCCTTGAGATTATCACGTGTGAGGACATCTTCTATATCCCCGAGCGCGACGCTTTTCCCTTGGTGCATGAGCAGAGCGCGGGTTCCGTAGGCGCGGGCGAGGCTGAGATCATGCACCACGGAAATGACAGATCTCCCTGTTTGCGCGATCCAGGCCGTAATTAGCTCAAAGACCTGTTTTTGATAGACCAGGTCAAGGTGATTTGTAGGTTCGTCGAGAATAAGCAGACTGGGATCCTGGGCGAAGAGCTGGGCAAGGAAGGTTCTTTGCAGTTCCCCTCCGGAGAGCGTCAGTACGGACTGCTTTACGAAAGGAAGCATTCCGGTGACTTCGAGCGCATGATTAATTTTCTCCTCATCCTCGTCACCCGAAGAGGAGAAGATACCGGGTGAATAAGAATAACGGCCGAGTCTTACGATCTCCTCGACGGAAAAGGAGTAGCTTACGTTGTGATTTTGAGAGAGCACACCGATACAGCGGGCCAGTTGATGGGGTTTCATTTTTTTTACGTCCGAGCCTTTGTAAGATATGCTTCCGCTGTATGAGATTCCCTGGGAAATCGCACTTACCACAGTGGATTTGCCGGCTCCGTTGGGACCGACTATCATCAGCCATTCTCCTTCATTAACGTAAAAAGAGACGTTGTCTACTATAGTTATGGGGCCGAAGCTGACAGTGAGATTATTAACATACAGCAATGCTCAACCCCCCTTTCTGGAACGGTAGAAGATAAAGACGAAAACGACTGAGCCGATAAAGGAGGTGACCACGCCTATAGGCAGTTCCAACGGATTGAGAATGACTCGGGAAGCGAGATCCGCGAGCATAAGAAAAATCGCACCGGCAAAAAGCGAAGCGGGAAGCAGCCGCTTGTGATTGGGGCCCACTACCATTCTCATCATGTGAGGAATCACCAGCCCGACAAAGCCTATCGTGCCGCCGACAGAAACGCATACTCCGATTAAGCCGGATACGCATATCAGAACGGCCATCTTGACTCTTTTAACGTTCACGCCGACATGCCGGGCGTTATCCTCGCCGACAGCGAAGGCGTTAAGTTCTCTTGTGAGCGACAGTATCACTGTTCCGAATACTAAAAGAGACGCTGCGAGTGTAAGAGCGTTAGCATAGCTTGTACCGGATAATGAGCCCATGGTCCAGAATGTTATTTGTTTAACCTTGTCTGACGAGAAGGTAATTATAAGACTCGTTATACTGTTGGCAAACATGGAAAAAATTACACCGATGAGAATTATCGTGTTTGTCGAAAGTGAGAAGTCCAGCTTATATGCAAGAGAGAGTATAACGATAAGCGATATAAAAGCGAAAAGCATAGCCATAACGACAGTGCCCGCGAAGGGCAAAGAAGGGATGGACACGCCGAAAGCAATGGATATAACGGCCCCGAGCGAAGCGCCGGATGATACGCCGAGGGTTGAGCCGTCTGCAAGCGGGTTTCGAAGAAGCCCCTGCATCGACCCGCCGCAAAGCGACAGCGAAGCTCCGACCAGAGCGACGCATATAACGCGGGGCAAACGCACGGTGATTATTATCGAACGGGAGAGTCCTTCGGGGGCAGGAAGCCCCCATATGGTGTTCCATATCACTTTGAATGTATCGCCGACATTCAGACTTACACTGCCCAGACACACGCAAAAGAGCACGGTGCAAAGCATTATAACGGTAAATATAAGATATTCGTATGTCCTGAAACCCTCGGATTTGCTTTTCATTACATCACCTGACCGTAAGGCGGACAGCGCCTGATGGGCAAACCGGCCGGCCTCTGTTTTGTTAATCTCCGTAGATAAAGCTATAGAGGGTTTCGGCAGCGTTAACCAGACGCGGTCCCGGGCGGGCGATCTCATATGAGTCCACATTCAGAACTTTCTTCTCGGCAACGGCCGTGACAGACTGCCATCCGGCCCGACTCATTATTTCTTCCTCGGGAGTAGGACCGTCTCCGTAAAACATGGTAATGGTAACTATATAATCCGGATTGCGCGCTATGACCTGTTCCTCAGAGACTTCCGCCCAGCCGGTGATATCTTCAAAGATATTGGTCAGACCGAGTAAACCGGCAAGCTCATCCATAAAGGTGCCGCTGCCTGCAGTCCAAAGGCCGAATTCCAGAGGAGAGACCTCAAAGTATACGGTTTTGCCCCCGTCTCCGGTCGCTTTGCTTTTAATAAGATCAAACTCAGATCTCATATCTTCAATCAGAGCAGCCGCTTCATCGGATTTCCCCACAAGTTCACCGATCAGTTCAATAGCTGTATAAGTCCCGGCTATGTCGTCGGCATCGCTGATGACCACTTTGATTCCGGCGGCTTCAAGAGAGGCGACCTGTTCGACGGTCTGCGCCATTTTAGCCATAATAACAATCTGCGGAGCAAGCGATATGATTTGCTCGACATTCGTGGCGGCACCCGACTGGACGGCGGGTACCGCCAGCACTTCGATGGGATAGTCGCAGTATTCACCCCGTCCGACGATAGCATCGCCGGAACCTATGGCATAGAGAATTTCACAGTCTGCGGCAGTCAGAGCAACTACCTTTTCGGCGGGCTTGTCAAGCGTTATTACTCTTCCCAACATATCGGTGACGGTGATGCCTTCCGGAGCGGAGGTCTGGTTCAGGGTTGGCTGCGTGGAAGGAGAAGAGGTGTCGGCGGAAGGTGTTCTGGAGCAGCCTGCCGCGAGCGAGAGGATAATGACAGCGAGAACAAGGGAAAGAAATTTACCGGACTTCATTGATTTGCGCTCCTTTCATTATATCAAATGAACAGTTGAGCGGGGCAAAAAAAGCTGCTCCCCAAAATATTGAGGAGCAACTATAACAAGCATAACGTTAAGCACAAAGCAAACGGCATGCACAGCTTAGCCCAACCCCAGAGGTATCAATGTGCAAACAGGTCTCCCGGCTTGGCTTCATCCTACTTGGGTGCCTTCCCGCCTTGCGGCAGTGGCATGAATACCCGTTCGTCGGCTTCACGGTTACTGGGATAGCTCGGAAATTTCATCCGTATTCCCTCGGCGCA
>Ga0123335_1000745_pt1 | contig 55242 bp, 41 predicted proteins | sample BiotimSIPDNA_2_FD_89707 | JGI IMG/M metagenome (GOLD analysis project Ga0123335, IMG submission 89707) | Anaerobic biogas reactor microbial communites from Washington, USA - Biogas_R2 time_0 SIP DNA | ecosystem: Engineered > Bioreactor > Anaerobic > Unclassified | place: Washington, USA...
CAGGGCGAACACGCGCATCAGGGCGAACACGCACATCAGGGCGAACACGCACATCAGGGCGAACACGCACATCAGGGCGAACACGCACATCAGGGCGAACACGTACATCAGGGCGAACACGCACATCAGGGCGAACACGTACATCAGGGCGAACACGCAGGTTCGCCCCTACGTGTCTGCCCCAATGCCAATATCCCCGTACGGGCAGACCTATGTGTCTGCCCTATGTGTCCGCCCACAAACCTTCGCCACAGGGCAACTTGTAAGGAATACTTACAAGTTCGCTGCTGCATATCTGCCCCGGCATACGCCCGATCGCGCATAGGTAACACCATGAAAAAGACCGCCACATACACAAAAAAACGGCACACCTATCCCGCTTATAAGGATTCCGGCATCGAATGGCTCGGCGAGATTCCTGAGCATTGGGAGGTCAAAAGATTAAAACACAGCGTAGCATTAGTCAACCAGAAAGTTGATGCTGAAAACTGCAATTTGCCCTATACAGGCCTCGAACAAATCGAATCATGGACGGGTAAAAGGGTCTTATCTGAAGGCATGGTTTCAAGCGAGGGACAAGCAAGTTTATATCGAAAAGGAGATGTACTCTTTGGAAAACTGCGGCCATATCTCGCCAAAGTTCTTTCTGTAAGCGAAAGCGGCATTTGTACAGGAGAGTTACTTGTCCTTCGTCCCGTGTATGTCCTCCAGCAGTTCCTACTCGGCTATCTACTTAATCCCGACGTTATTTCAATTGTCGATTCTTCTACCTATGGAGCAAAAATGCCTCGTGCCAACTGGGACTTCATCGGTAATCTTCCTGTGGTTGTTCCCTCAACAGATGAGCAGCGTGCGATAGCAGCGTTTCTGGACCGGGAGACGGTGCGGATTGATGGTCTGATAGAGAAGAAGCAGCGTCAGATTGAACTGCTTCAGGAAAAACGCGCCGCCCTCATCAGCCACGCCGTCACCAAAGGCCTCAACCCCAACGCCAAAATGAAAGACTCCGGCATCGAATGGCTCGGCGAAATTCCGGAGCATTGGGAGGTGAAAAGGCTCCGACATATAACTCCAAGACTGGGTGTTGGTCTTGTGATCAACCCTTCGACCTATGTTGACGAGAAGGGTGATGTTCCGTTCTTTTTGGGTAGCAATGTAGAAGAGTTTAAACTAATACCAGAAAGTGCACGGCGTATTACCCAAGAGAGTAACCTTAAATTAAACCCATCACGTCTTCAAGAAGGAGATATTGTTACTGTTCGCGTTGGTGCTCCTGGTATTTCTGCCGTAGTACCCCCTGAATTAGATGGCTCAAATTGTGCGTCTATAATGATCACGCGAAGGTCAAAAACGTTTGTATCACACTGGCTTTGTTACGTCTTCAATTCCGCTTGGGGTAAATATCAGGTGGAGCGGGTGGCTTATGGTGCTGCCCAAAAGCAATTCAATATTAGCCATGCTGTAAATTTTGTTTATCCTGTACCCCCGCTTGAAGAGCAAAATGCAGTTGTCAATGTTTTAGACCATGAAACAAACCGAATAAATAATTTAATCACACAAGTCGAAGAATCCATAGCCCTTCTCCGTGAATACCGCACAGCATTGATCTCATCAACAGTAACGGGCAAGATAGATGTGCGCGGGGAGAATGCTTGATGATCCTGTTATGGCGAATCAGCTATCTTGACTCTCAAGACAGAGCGTATAAGGATCGTGACCTTTTCCTTGACACAGATACGCTGGATGCATGTACCAAAGCTGTTATTGAAACCGCCTATGAACTTCGTGATACTGGAGACAGACGGGGCATCCTAAAATTCCGCCACTTATTCCACGAATCTCAGAATGTCACGGCTGACTTGTGTCAATTAGGGCAACACCCAATGACCATGAGTTCCTTTTGTATACCTGATTACTTTGAGGACGAAAATGGCAAAGAGCTCAACTCAAAAGAAATGGCCCATATTCTAACGGGAAAGCCCAACGCGGTCATGTTTCCGGCCGGTACTCCCGCATATAGGATTAAGCTTGCTCTTGCTGAGAAGCCCCCGATTCAGCTTGATACAATAGAACTGACACAGGCTCAACTTAGACTCTTGGGCTATTTTGTTCGCGATCTGCAGGAAATGGTTAATTCTAAATTTTACAAAGAAAATCCAGGGACATTATCCGGTAATTTTCCCGACAAAATGCTTCTGGAGACATCCGTAACGGATGCAGAGATACGGTCCTTTGTGACAATATTTCGAAGACTGTATATGGAAAAAGAACCATGTAACTTTTTAAAAGCTGTAGTCATGTTCGGAGACGCACTGCAAGGCTATCCTCTGGCCGAGTATATCTTGGGATTTGGATGCGAGTACAAGGTAGAACTTGATCGACCACCCAAATTCGTACCCTATGTTGGCGCGGACAAAATACCTTTCACACGCAAACAACTTCTGGATGTTCACATCTACACCCAATACGCCCACCAGCCCTGTCCGAAGCGCGAGAGACAATACAGCGAGTGCCTTGCTGTTTTCGGCAATAGTAAGCCTTTGCTAACATGGGTATTTTTGAATGAGATGTGGGCATCTGCCATACGAATACGAAATGCAGGCAAGCACATAGAATTTGTTTATGAGCACTACTGTCGTGCCCACAATTTAAATCCAGACGTTCTCACATCTCTAGCAGCAGACCATCCCGGCATCGGCCAACTTGAAACAAAACAGGAACGTCAAGAGCGAATACTTACAGAAAAAGCCACTGAGTTAGCAAAAAACTTGTGGGAAGAAGCAGGCCAACCTTCATGCGGTCCGGAACAGTTCATAAAAACAGCAAGGCAAAAACTGCTTGATGTAATGGGATGGGAGGACAACTGATGCACATTCATTACGTCCTAGCACCTTTGCGTGATTTCCATAAGACGAACCTTGAGCACATATAACGGGTGTGATAAGATATCGCAATAAGATACATGTACTGACGCAGGCTTTGCCCACGAACCAGTGCAGCGTCATTGCGAGCAACGCGAAGCAATCTTGTTACCGCAGATTGCCGCGTCGGGCTGGCGCCCTCCTCGCAATGACGACGCGCTTAAACTTTTTTGTTTTGATCGCGGTTTCTGAATGGTAAGGCATTAACAGCAAGCGGCATTTATGGACCGAGTAGCAATACATTCTGATATTCTCTGCTGGGCGCTGGAGCGCAGCGGCAAAACACCGGCTGCTTTCGCAAAAAGGTTCCCGAAACTTGAGGCGTGGTTATCCGGCGCGTTATTGCCTACGTTCGGGCAATTGGAGGCTTTTGCCAAGGCAACCTATACGCCCATCGGTTTTTTCTTTCTGCCGGAACCACCGGATGAACCACTGCCCATCCCGGATTTCCGCACGTTTACGAACACGTCCATTGAGCGCCCAAGCGCGAACCTGCTGGATACGCTCTATACCATGCAGCAGCGTCGTGACTGGCTGCGCGAGGTGCTGATTGAAGAAGACGCGTCCCCGCTGGATTTTGTGGGCAGTGCGCGGCTGAGCGATCCCCCGGAAAGCATTGGCCGGGAGATGCGCCGTATGGTCGGCTTGGAAGACGGCTGGGCGGCAGAGGTGCGTACCTGGACCAGTGCGGTGGGAGAACTTCGTCGGGCAATCGAAGAATTAGGGGTGCTGGTGGTGATTAATGGCGTGGTGGGCAATAACACCAGCCGCAAATTGGACGTGCATGAGTTTCGCGGGTTTGCCCTCTGCGACGCTTACGCCCCCGCAATCTTTGTAAATGGCGCTGATTTTGAGTCGGCCAAGATGTTTACCCTCGCCCATGAACTTGCCCACCTCTGGATTGGCGAGGAAGGGGTCTCCGGGTTTGAGGGCATTGTTGTAGCGGGTAACGCTGTGGAGAAGTTCTGTGATAAGGCCGCAGCTGAATTTCTGGTTCCCGCACAGGAATTACAAGGATTGTGGTCCAAGGTAAAACACAAGGAATCGCCCTTTCAAGCAATTGCCCATCAATTCAAGGTGAGTCCGATTGTGGCTGCACGGCGTGCATGGGACCTGCAGCTGATTGGGCGAGAGTTTTTTTTCACGTTTTATAATGAATATACCAAAAAAGAGCTCCACAAGAAGAAAGTAAAGAAAGGCCGCGGTGATTTTTATAACAACCAGAATTCCCGTGTGGGCATGCGTTTCGCGTCGGAAGTTGTCCGGGCGGCCAAAGAAGGACGTATCCAGTATCGGGAGGCATACAGTTTGACAGGGCTTTACGGTAATACCTTCAAGAACTACGTACAACATCTCGGGTTTGACATGCTATGACTGTATCAGGCCCGTATCTCATGGATGCCGATGTATTCATCCAGGCAAAAAACCGGCATTATGCCTTCTCCATCTGTCCCGGTTTCTGGGACAGCCTTATCGGCCACCATGAAACGCAGGATGTTTTCAGTATTGACCCTATAAAACAGGAATTACTGCGCGGGGATAAAGAAGAGGATTTGGTCAAGTGGGTAAAGAAGAAAGTACCCAAGGGATTCTTTCTCACGACACAGGAAAAGGCCGTTATTGAACATTACAGGAGCATCATGTTGTGGGTACAGCGTAGTGTGCAGTTTTCGGATGCTGCCAAGGCGAAATTCGCAACAGAGGCCGATGGTTGGCTGGCGGCATACGCGAAGGCACATGGTTATGTGGTGGTTACGGGGGAACAATACAGACCTGAAGCAAGAAGTCGGGTCCCGTTACCGAATGTGTGTAAACAGTTCAATGTTGACTGTTGCGAGGTGTTTCGAATGCTGAGCAATTTACAAGTGCAGTTCGAATGGAAACGATAGGATAATGCCATGCCGGGGCAACACACGGAACAGGCTTTTGAAACAGCCATAGAGGAATACCTGATAGCCCATGGCGGGTATCGGCAGGGTGATCCGGCCGCCTTTGACCTGGAACGCGGTCTTTTCTCGGGGGATGTGCTGGCCTTTATCAAGAAATCGCAACCCAAGGAGTGGGCCTACCTGGAAAACATCCAGAAGGACAAGGCGGAAGCAACACTCCTGGACTCGCTTTGCAGCGCACTGAACTCGGAGCATGAGGGCTGCCTTGCTGTGCTGCGTCATGGCTTCAAATGTTTCGGGAAATTATTTCGCGTGGCCTACTTTGCCCCTGCCAGCGGCATGAACCCGGACACGCAGGCGCGCTATGCGGCCAACGACCTGACGGTAACGCGGCAGCTGCACTATTCAAAGAAACATAACAACAGCCTCGATGTGACGCTGGCACTGAACGGCATCCCCGTGGCGACGGTGGAACTGAAGAATGCCATGACGGGCCAGACGTGGCGCAACGCCATCCATCAGTATAAATATGATCGCGACCCGGTCGACCTGATCTTCCAGTTCCGGAAGCGGACACTGGTTCATTTTGCCGTGGATACGGACGAGGTGTATATGACCACGCGCCTGTCGGGCAAGCACACCTGGTTCCTGCCCTTCAACCGGGGCTGCGGCGGCGGCGCGGGCAATCCGGACAATCCCGCCGGTCATAAGACGGCCTACCTCTGGGAACAGGTGCTGACACGGGATAGTTTCCTCGATATCCTGGCGCGGTTCATTCATCTGCAGGTGGAAGAGAAGAAACTGGGCGACAAGAAGGTTAAACGGGAGACCCTGATCTTCCCGCGTTATCATCAGCTTGATTGTGTGCGCGCCGTAGTAAGCCATGCCCGTGACAACGGTACCGGCCAAAACTACCTGGTCCAGCATTCAGCGGGGAGCGGCAAGTCTAACTCCATCGCCTGGCTCGCCCATCGTCTCGCAACGCTGTATAACACTGCCGATGAAAAGGTCTATGACTCGGTGATTGTGGTGACGGACCGGGTGGTCCTCGATCAGCAACTCCAGAACACCATTTACCAGTTCGAGCATAAGCAGGGCGTGGTGCAGAAGATTGATACCGATTCGACACAACTTGCCGAGGCGCTTACGGCGACGGTGCCCATCATCATTACTACCCTGCAGAAGTTCCCCTTCGCAACGGATAAGATGGGTGGACTTGAGAAGAAGAAGTATGCGGTCATCATTGACGAGGCGCACAGTTCGCAGGGCGGTGAAACGGCTACGGAGATGAAGGGCGTGCTCGCGGAGGCGTATGTGCGTGAGGAAGCGGCAAAGTTTCGTACTGAAAATGACCTTCCCGATTACGAGGAAGAAATTGTCAAGACGATGCTGAAACGGGGCAAGCAGCCCAATATCAGTTTCTTTGCCTTTACGGCTACCCCGAAATACAAGACGCTGGAGGTGTTCGGCCAGCCCGGCGCAGACGGCAAGCCGCAACCGTTCCACCTGTACAGCATGCGCCAGGCCATTGATGAGGGGTTTATCCTGGACGTGCTCAGGAATTACACGACCTACAAGCGTTACTACCGGTTGATCAAATCCATCGAAGACGACCCGCAGGTAAACAAGCGTAAAGCGGCACAGGCCCTGGCGCGGTTCATGAGCCTGCATCCCCATAACATCGCCCAGAAGACCGAGGTGATGGTGGAGCATTTCCGGCAGTTCACCCTGCACAAGATTGGCGGCAAGGCAAAGGCGATGGTGGTGACTTCCAGCCGTCTGCACGCCGTCAAGTATAAACTGGCCTTTGACAAGTATATCGCGGAAAAGGGATACACGGGCATCAAAACGCTGGTGGCATTCAGCGGCACGGTAACAGACCCCGATATGCCGGGCATGGAATATACCGAAACCGGCATGAACGTGGACAGCAAGGGCAAGCGTATCGGGGAGAAGGAACTGCCGGAGCGTTTCGGTAGCGATGCGTACCAGGTGCTGCTGGTGGCGGAGAAGTACCAGACCGGGTTTGACCAACCGCTGCTGCATACCATGTATGTGGATAAGCGGCTTGCGGGCATCCAGGCGGTGCAGACCCTGTCCCGTTTGAACCGCACCGCCCACGGTAAGGAAGAGACCTTTGTCCTGGATTTCGTGAACAATGAAGACGATATCCGGGAGGCGTTCCAGCCGTTCTACGAACAGACCACCATCGGGGAACAGGCGGAAGCACAGCAATTGTACGAACTGCAGTCGAAACTGGATTCGTACCAGGTGTACTACAAGGCGGAAGTGGAGGAGTTCTGCAAGGTCTTCTACAAACCGAAACCCAACCAGACTGCGGCAGACCATGGCCAGATGAATAAATGCATAGACCCGGCGGTGGGCAGGTTCAAGCAACTGGAAGAAGAGATGCGGGAGGCCTTTCGCAAGGAGTTGACCGCTTTCCGAAACCTGTATGCTTTCATGGCCCAGATCATTCCCTTCCAGGATTCGGAGCTGGAGAAGTTGTACTCCTATATCAGAATGCTTCTGGTGAAACTGCCCAAGGGCGGCCGGGGGCCGATGTACAACTTCGACGATGATATTGCCTTGAAGTATTACCGGCTCCAGAAAATCAGCGAGGGTTCCATTCAACTGGAGACAGGCAAGCAGGAACCTGTATCCGGACCGACCGCGGTGGGTACCGGCCAGGCAAAAGGCCCTGAAATCGAATTATCCAAACTGATTGATATTTTGAACGAACGGTTCGGCACCGAGTTCAAACCCGGTGACCAGCTGTTCTTCGAGTCTATCCGGGAAGATGCCGTTGCCGACGACGGGCTGCGCCAAGCGGCCCTGGCAAACACCATAGAAAACTTCGGATTCGTATTCAGCAAAGCCCTCGAAAGCCTTTTCATCGACCGCATGGACCAAAACGAAGAAATCACCACCAAGTTCATGAATGAAAACCAGTTCCGCGATGCCGTAAGCCGTCACCTGTTGAAAGAGGTGTACCATCAGATCCGGCAAGAACACCCCGAGACGGTATGACGTTGTACTTTTGCTCCTCCATGGAGCCCGCATTGGCTGGCGATTTTGATGTGATTGTCGTGGGCGGCGGACCTGCTGGAACGCCGGCGGCCATCGCCGCGGCGCGCATGGGCGCAAAAACCGCGCTGATCCAGAACCGTCCCACCCTGGGCTGCAATGCAAGCGTGGAGTGCGGCGTGGGCCTGCAAGGGGCCGGCTGGCATCACCCCGGCTGGCGCGAAACCGGCATCATCGAGGAGGCCGGACGCATCCGCATGGCCCGGGGCGACCATCATTACAGTTATGCCTTCCAGGAACTCTGTGAGGCCGAGGAGAACCTGTCCGTTTTCTTCAACCAGCATGTCTTTGACGCGATCATGGAAAACGAAGCGCAAATCAAGGGCGTCAAAGCGGTGAGCACGCTTACCGGCGCAATTACGGAGTACCACGGAACCCTGTTTATTGACTGTACCGGCGACGGATGGGTGGGTTACTTTGCCGGCGCGGAATATCGGTACGGGCGTGAAGCGCGTTCAGCGTTTGGCGAAAGTCTTGCCCCAGAAAAGGCGGATGACATCACCATGTCCGGGTGCCTCATGGGTGACGGGTTGGGAAATCTCACGGCGTTTCGTGCGGAAAAGACCGGTGGGCCCGTGCCCTTTACCCGGCCGCCCTGGGCCAGGGAGATTACCACGCTGGAGAGTCCCGGCAGAAATTTCGGCTCTTTTGATCGGGGGCTGTGGTGGATGGAACACCCGGGAGATATCAACAACATCTGGGAGGCCGAAGAGGCACGGGATGAACTGATCAAAGTAACCTTCAGCTACTGGGATTATATTAAAAACAGGAGCCGGGTCAAGGAAGAGGCCACAAATTACACGCTGGTAACCATCCCCATCATGAACGCCAAGCGGGAGAGCAGAAGGCTGGTGGGGGATTACATGATGACGCAGCAGGACTGTGAAGAAGGCCGCATGTTCCCGGACAGAATCACCCATACGGGGTGGCCCATGGATATTCATCATGTGGAGGGCATTTACTCCGGCGCTGAAGGCAGTTTCGATTTCCAAACGGGCGTTCCCATTGGTTCGGTGCCTTTCAGGAGCCTGTACTCCAAGAATATAAACAACCTCATGATGGCCGGCCGGTGTGGCAGTTTTTCACGGGTTGCCTTGGGGACCGTGCGCGTCATGAGCACCCTCGCCACCCTTGGCCAGGCGGCAGGAACAGCCGCAGCGATGTGTGTTGCGAACGGAGTCACGCCTCGCGACATTTACCAGAATCACATTGGGGAACTCCAGCAGAGGTTGCTTAAATACGACCAGACCATCCCCGGCATCAAAAACGAAGATGCGAATGACCTGGCCAGAAGTGCCACGGTCACCGCTTCAAGCACCCTTTCGAAGGACGTGATGGATCTGGACGCCATTGCCCTTACAAGGTCCATTCCGTTGAATATGACACGTTCAGTGGTTCTGCCGACCGCTGATTTGAAGAAACTGGATATCATCGCGTTGTTTTTCGAATCCACGGCTCCGGAGTCACGCCAACTCACCGTGCGGATTGAGGGACTGAAGGAGGAAAAGCAACTAGAGGCGGAAATGTCCTTTGGAACCTGGCCGGTGAGCGTTGTCGCGGACTCAAAAGGTTGGGTGCGCCTGCCTGTGGGTATCGAAATTCCGTCGGGTATCGCGTTCCTTCGGTTCAGACTCCCGAAAACCGCCGACATATCCTGGCCCACCATGTCGAAAAGTTATTTCGCCGGCGGACGAACATACGGAAACGGCGAAACGATGACCTATCGGGCGCGCGAGTTCCACGCCATTGCTACAACCCCAGTAATAAGTGACGCTCGATACGCGCCGGAAAACGTGGTCAATGGCTGGACCCGCCTGAAAGAAAACCCGGCCAGTTTATGGGCGTCCGATTCGGCAGCAGCCTTGCCGCAGTGGCTGGAACTTAATTTTGGTAATGCCACCGAATTCAACACGGTACACCTGACCTTTGATACAGACCTCAACACCCAGATAACAGGCGCGGCGTATCCGAAAGAATGTGTAAAGGATTACGCCCTTTCTTTCTGGAAAGACGGAGAATGGGTGCCGCTGGTGGAAGAAACCGGCAACTATCAACGTCACCGCATTCATCGCTTTGACCCTGTTACCTCCGAAAAACTCCGGCTTACCATCCATGCAACCCACGGTTCCCCATCTGCGCGCGTATACGAGATTCGCGCTTATAACGAATAAGGATGAAAATAATGATGCTTACAACGTTGTTTTTTGGGCTGGCAGTATTGGCCGCACCGGAAGGCGGCGGGAACATGAATACAGACGGGTATGGGGCTGTAGTACGCCAAGAAACCAGCCTCGTTGCCTATTGGCGTATGGAGGGCAATCTGCGGGATGAAGTCAGCGGAGACACGGCCAGCGCGGAGGCCCACTTCGCCGCATCTCCCAGCGGCGGCATACTCGCACTCGATGGGACTTCGCCCGTTGTGTTGGAAGACGCCGATGTGCTGGACACCGCTGAATCCACCGTAAGCTTCCTTTTCCGACTCACCGGTCCCGGTGAGGGAAATCCGGGCCTGGTGGCCAAACGCAACAACGAGAAGACCCGGTTCAGCCTGCATGTGGCTGCCGACCGCCGGAGATTGGCCATGTGGAATGGGACGGGGGTGCGCTGGACCGTACTGCCGGAAAATATGCGAATCGAGGACGGACGCTGGTATCATCTGGCGGTAACGAGCGGCGGTCCCTCAGGTTTTGCGCTTTATCTGGATGGCGCTCCCTGCCTTATGGATGGTTTTGGCAGTTTCAACCTGCTGGAACGGCAGCTGCCCCTGGTGCTGGGCGCCGCCCAGCCGGACAACATGGAAGGGGCGTTGTGTGAACTGGATGAGTTGGCCTTTTTTAACCGGGCCTTGCCGCCTGAGATCGTGGCAGCCCACGTGGATGCCGTGGGCCTTCGGGAACAGCGCGAAGCGCTTACTGTCGAATTTTCGGCGATAAAGGAGCAGCACCTCAGAACCCAACAAGAAGCCGCAGCTGAGCGTGACCGATTGCGACAGGCCCTGCTGTCTGCCCCGAACCTTCTGGAACGGGGCGAAGCCCGCATTTATCGCGGCGAAAACCTTGAAGCCATCAGCTTGCCTTTGGGCGGTATTGGCGCCGGGCTCATTCAGATGGATGGCAAGGCCATGCCCCACATCTGGCAGATCCACAATAATCATATCGGTGTGCGGGTGCCCGACTCCTTCTTTGCCATTGCCGTCGGCCAAGACGGCAAAAGAATCGTGAGGGCCTTGCAGACCGAGGCGGTAGGGGCTATCGAGCCAATGGCAGGCCTTTCCTTTGAGGGGCGCTATCCATTTGGCTGGTACCGCTTCGAAGATGATGCCCTCCCGGCGGAGGTATCGTTGGAGGTGTTCAATCCCCTCGTCCCGCTGAATGCAAAGGACTCGGGGTTCCCCTGTGCCATTTTCACGGTGACGGTTACGAATCCCACCAACCGGTCCCTCAACGTAGCCCTGTTGGGGGCTCAGCAGAACGCCGTGGGGCTTATGCCGGACCAAACGCTTGAAGGACGTGCAAACAACGGCTACGGAAAGAACGTAAACGCCTGTGTTCATTTGGATGGGGGGACTGCATTGCATATGACGCAGACCCCGGAACCCGGCGCCTCCGGCACGAATGTCGGCGGCACGACCGCGTGCTGCTCCGGCGCTGTTTGTTCGCCAGGTCAGTGCGTTCCGAGCATGACGTTGACGCTGCTGGATGCATCCGCCCAGGCAGCCGTCAGCTGGACCGACAGCGCCGACCTGCGCAACGCCCTGGCTGCCGGAACCATGCCGGAAGGGCCATCCGTTTCCCAGCCTTCCAATGCAGGAGAAACCCATAACGGCGCGGTTTCATGCGCCTTCCAACTCGCCCCGGGCATGACCGAGAAGCGCACCTTTATACTCACATGGTACCTGCCGAATGAAGAAGCCGGGCGATGGCGCGGACAAGGTGTCATGTATACCCACTGGTGGCGGAACAGTCTCGAAGTGGCCCGGGACATCGCAGCCCGCCTGGAGGAGTTGACCGTTTCAACCTGGCTCTATATTGACTCCCTGTACGAGTCGAATCTGCCCTGCTGGCTGCTGGACCGCATTTCGTCGCAGGTGGCCGTTTTGCGCTCGAAAACGTGCTATTGGAGCCGCGACGGCTACTTCGGCGGCTGGGAAGGCTGCTGCCCTGGAATCGGCTGCTGTGCTGGAAACTGCTCCCATGTGTGGCACTATGCCCAGGCGTATGCCCGCCTGTTTCCGCAGTTGGCCAAAAAAATGCGCGAGCAGGCCCTCGTGTTTGATCAGGATGGCGGAATACTCTTCCGCCAGACCTCGGATTGGAAAATGATCGCCATAGACGGTCAGTGCGGAGAGATCCTTGGCGCGTATCGCGAGCATCTGTGCAGTGTTGACGACACCTGGCTGCGCGGCCAGTGGTCCCGAATCAAGCGGGCGATGGACTACACCATCCGCCGCTGGGATGAAGACGGGGACGGCATGCTCCACGGACCGCTTCATAACACCTTGGATATAGATTCGACCGGCACGGGCTCCTGGTGGGGCAGCTTGTACCTGGCAAGTTTACAGGCGAGCGCTGCCATGGCCCGCCTGGTGGGTGATGAGGCCTCCTCGGAACGCTATCTCGGCATCTGGAATCATGGCCGAGAAAATCAGGATAAGGCCCTCTGGAACGGTGCGTATTACGCCCAGGTGGTGGATGAGAAGCCCCTGTATTATTACGTTAACGGTTGTTCCATAGACCTTGCCCTTGGCGAGTGGTGGGCGGGTCAGACAGGGCTTCACACGGCTTACCCCGAATCGCGCGTGCAAGATTCGCTGCGCGCCCTGTTCCGACATAACTTCCAGCCTAACTTCCATGGGGTTCAGCAGACGCCCCGCAAGTTCGTCAGTGATAACGACGCGGGCATGCAGATGATTACGTGGCCCGGCAACGACCGCCCTACACCGCACACGCTTTATGCCGACGAAGTCATGTCGGGCTTCGAATATGCCGCTGCGGCGACAATGCTCCAATACGGCCTGCTCAGGGAAGGGTTCACCGTGGTCAAGGCTATAGCCGATCGATACGACGGCCGTATCCGGCGCGACGTAAGCGGTGGGGAAATGGCCTCCTGGGGGTACACGGGCAATCCATTCGGCGATGACGAGTGCGGCAAGTTCTATGCCCGCGCCATGAGCAGTTGGTCCCTGTTGCTTGCCTGCCAGGGTTTCGTTTACGACGGCCCGTCTGGTCGCATCGGTTTCCGCCCCGTATGGAAGCCCGAAGATCACGCCAGTTTTTTTACTGCCGCCGAAGGGTATGGGTTATACCGTCAGTTGCGGAAGGACAGGACCCAGACATGCGCCCTGGAAGTACGGGCCGGCAAAATCGAAGTGGCCGAATTCACATCGGAAGTACCATCGGGGTGGAACGTATCCGGGGTTACTGTGCGTTTGGGACACGCGGAATTCCCCGCAGATTGGGCTCAGACCGGAGATGACTGCGTGGTGCGACTCTTAGCGCCCGTGGTAGTTCGTCCAGACATGACATTGGAGGTACAGATCCACTTCGGTGCATAGCCACCTGGGAAGATCTCTCTGAAAATTCTCTCTGGCAGTGTGTCCAACAAAATTTGCGACCTATAGGGCCTATAGGACGTATACGAGTGAGCTGCCCATGTTTTTATGGTTCATGGGGGAGGCGAAGCCTCATGAATGACAGTCCCTAACCCGCTATAAAGTTTTTCGCTGATTGCATGACGGGAAAGAATTTTTCGCGTAAGCTATCGGACTGAAATCTGGCCGGCTACTTGGCCAGAGCGTTGGTTATTTCCTCCAGACTCACCCCGAAATTTTCTCGTGTAATGTTCTCCAGGTCGCCCGGCTCCGCGATACTATGCGAGGTCCGGTGGACATGGGTGAGGGACGCGCCCGGCGCAAGGGCGGCGGCGGGAGAAGAGGTTTCAAGTTCATAAAACGGCCCCAGCAGTTTTTTGCCGGGTTCAGGTGGGCCATCGTTGTAAGAATTTACTACATCCCCGGAATAGGGATGCTCCTGTATTTCCCACATCGAATTAACATAGTCTGTAGCATTTTTCGGTTTATTGTATTGAACCAAGGTCAATTGTTTTTGCGAGGGCGTATAACTTCCCAAGACTTCCAAGGCGCGCTTCGGACTGATTCCAATCTTGCTGCGATACGTGCCATCGCCACTGAAAAACAGGACACTGTCACCGACTTTCAGTTTGTCCTCAGGAACTTTACCAAAATAGGCGTCATTTACTTTCGGGCCCAATTCAGTTTCAGGACCGGGGCGGAAAGGAATTACAACCGTGGTTTCTGGAGAAGGACAAAACATGCCTAGTATCCAGATGGATAATAAACCGCTGTCCTTTGTCCATGGCGCATCGCCCACATTGGTAATCGTGTTCTCGGAGACATAATCTACAATGCTGGCTTTTGATACGCCGCCGATACTGGAATCAGGGGGTTCGTTTAGTCTGATGGTCCTGTCTATTTTCACTTTGAATGTGGTGCCGAATCGGTTGGATACTGTGGCCATATGGGTAAAGACCGCTTCATTTTGGCTGTGCGAAACAAGCGTAAAAGGTTCTGTGTCTATGCATGCGGGCGTTTGCCAATGTTCGAGATCAAAGGGGGCGTCTTCCGCAAAAAAAATAGAAAACTGCCCGCCCTCCGGGCCCATCCAGAATCGGTCTTCGCCTCCAAAAACATTAATATGCGGCTCGATTTTACCGGAAGCAATGAGTTCACGGTTGATCCAGCCAAAACTTTGCCCATCGGGGCCGGTGGCGGTGCTGGTCATAACGCGGCCCTGATATGCAGGCACCACCGCCACTTGCGCCATACCATCCTTACTTTTTAGAACAACCACCTCAACATAGTTTGAAAGGAATTCCACATCTTCCCGGAAGGAGGAAGCGCCCGCACCATAAACAGGAACAAACACAGCCACACAGAGAATAAACAGCAAGTACAGCATAGCATCCTTTCTTCTGCTCAATGGCAAAAATGGGTAGGCGCTTATGGCAAGCACAACCAGGAATAGCGGAATTTCACTTGCGATGTTTAGCTTATCACAAATATGATGATGATCAAAATCAGGCTAAAACGTATTCAATGGAGTGTGATTTTGTCATTTATTTCTGTTATGCTAAGCAATGCGCCGGCCTCGGAGACCGGAGTATCGTTATTCTCATGCAAGGGAGACCGGGTGTCAAAGTCTGTCCGAAAGATTTTCCCGGCATCTTCCTGGAAGAAATTAAGCACCAACAGAGAGGTTCAGGATTATGAACAAACAGTCTACTACTGGTGGCATGTCACGGCGTGATTTTGCCAAGGCATCCGCGGTTGCCGCGGGATTTGCCATTCTTTCCGGCAAGTCCGGGGTGGCGCAGGATACGGTGGATACGCTTAAGATCGGGCTGATCGGCTGCGGTGGCCGGGGCGGCGGTGCGGTGGTCAACTGCCTGACGGGAAATGACAACGTCAAGTTTGTGGCCATGGCGGATGTGTTCGAAGACAAGCTGGTTGCCCGGCGCAACGATCTGCGCAACAATAAAAACCCGAGGGTGCAGCCGAAAATCGATATTCAGGACGATCTGTGTTTTGTCGGCCTGGACGCCTTTGAAAAACTGCTTGCCACCGATGTGGACATTGTTATCCACGCCACACCGCCCTACGCGCGTCCCCAGCACCTCGAAGCGATTGTCGCGGCGGGCAAACATGTGTTTGTCGAAAAGCCCTTTGCGGTCGATCCCGTCGGCATCCGCCGCTGCATCGCCGCCGCCAAGGCCGCTGAAGAAAAGGGCCTGCGTATTGTGACCGGCCCGCAGCGCCGTTACCAAACCTCCTACATGGAAACGGTCAAGAGGCTGCAGGACGGTGAAATCGGCCAGATTCTTGCCGCGCGCGCCTATTGGAACGGCAGCCTGCCCTTCTGCAATGAGCGCGAGCCCCAGTACTCCGACCTGGAATACCGTTTCCGCAACTGGTACAACTATATCTGGACCTGCGGGGACAACATCGTCGAACAGCACGTGCACAACCTCGATGTCATCAACTGGGTTCTGGGCGAGCACCCGGTCAGCGTGGTGGCCTCCGGCGGACGCGCCTGGAAACCGACCGAGGAAAAATACGGCGACATTTGGGACAACTTCTCCTGCGACTACGAATACGCCAGCGGCGTGCATATGCTCAGCATGGCCCGTCATTGGAACAACAGCCAGAACGACGTGTTTGAAGAAGTGACCGGCACCAAGGGCAAGAGCGATTGCCGCAATCTTGGCAAGGATAGCTCGGACCCCTATGTGAATGAACATATCGCCCTGTTACAGAGTATCCGTGGCGAGCGGGAATACATCAACCAGGGCGTGCAGACCGCCGAAAGCACGCTTACGGCGATCATGGGCCGCATGGCCGCCTACACCGGTAAAAAGATTACCTGGGATGAGGCCATGAATTCCGATCTGAGCCTGGTGCCCACCGTGCTGGATTTCGCGCAGGCCTACCCGGTCGGCCCGATTCCCGTTCCCGGCGCCTGATATCATTGGATACGATACCGTCAAGAACCATCCCCCCTGAATCTTCAGGGGGGATTTTCTTTGACGGGACGCCGGTGGGATTTATTGCAGCCAACTGGTATTTTGGCTATTATATTCGGTGTTGGCCCACTCCACGGGTTTCCCGTTACGGAGGCTGGGTTTTTACGGGTGGACGGCGCCGATTTTTGGGGTTGGCAGTCGTGGGGTGTATTTGTTGCAGCATGGGTATTCGGGTGATATAATTACCGGTAGTTATACGATGCGGAAAAAGAGGCGAGGCTATGCGTAGTGTAGGCAGCCTGTACGCTTGAAGACACCAATTTGAAGGATAACCAATAGTTTTTCAATAGGTTGTGGAAGGATATGGATTAAAGCCATGGGCAATCACCAAATCCGAAAGGGGTTGAATCTTCCGCTTGCGGGCGAACCCCGGCAAATGGTTACGGCAAAAGAGGTAAACCGCATCGCTGTCATGGCACTGGATTATGTGGGCTTGAAACCCCGCATGCTCGTTCAGCCGGGGGATGCGGTGAAACGAGGACAGGCGCTCTTCGAGGACAAGAAGGCCGTGGGTGCGCTGTTCACGGCGCCGGGCGCGGGCACCGTTACCGATGTGCATCGCGGTGAACGACGCGCTCTGCATTCGGTGGTCATAGAACTGACACCGGGCGAGGCGGCAGGTTCACCGGCTGAAACGGACTACCAGTCTTTTGCCGCGTATAGCGGCGCGTCTGTGGAGTCCCTGACTCGGGAAGCGGTGCGCGACCTTCTCGTGGAATCTGGGCTTTGGGTTTCCCTGCGCACCCGTCCCTTAAGTCATGTGCCCCATCCGGAGAGTGTGCCCAATTCCATTTTCATTACCGCCTGTGACAGTAATCCCCTTGCGCCTTCGATGGATGTCATTGCCGAAGGGCGCCAAGCCGCGCTGGACGCGGGCGTCCTGGCCATGACCAAACTGACACCGGGCACAATTTATTTCTGCAAAGGCGCCGGCGACAAGCTTGCCCCCACCGTTTCTGCGCCCAATCTTCAAGTGGAGAACTTTTCTGGTCCCCATCCCAGCGGCACCGTGGGCGTGCATATTCACACGCTTGACCCCATCGGCTTGCGGACGACGGAACGCCGGCCTCGGTGGGATCACCTGGGATTGCATATTCATCTTCTGGATCCCGTGGGCGGGGCCAAAACGGTTTGGCATATCGGCCTGCAGGATCTGCTTTCCGTCGGCGACCTGTTTTTAAGCGGGAAACTTGACGTGACCCGCATTATCAGCCTCGGCGGCCCCGCGGTTAAAAATCCTCGTCTGCTCCGGACCCGGCTGGGCGCCACGCTGGACACGCTGGTGGAAGGGGAAGTGGAACCGGGTGACAATCGCGTGTTGTCCGGTTCCGTCTTCAACGGACGCACCGCGTCCGGGGAGTCCCTCGGCTATCTCGGTCGTTTCGCCAACCAGGTGTGCGTGCTGCGCGAGGGGCGTGAGCGGGAGTTCATGGGCTGGCTGGCGCCGGGTACGAACAAGTTCTCCATTAGCAGGCTGTTCCTGTCCAAGTTGGCGCCATCAAAACTGTTCGGCATGCATACCGGCACCAACGGCAGTCCCCGCGCCATTGTGCCCATCGGGCTGTATGAACAGGTGATGCCCATGGACATTCAACCCACGTACCTGTTGCGCTCACTGTGTGTGAACGACGTGGAACAGGCGGAAAAACTGGGCTGCCTGGAACTGGATGAAGAAGATCTTGCCCTCTGCAGTTTTGTGGATCCGGGCAAGACGGATTTTGGTCCGATACTGCGCAGGAACCTGGAAATTATAGAGAAGGAAGGGTAAGAGGCCCATGAAATTCCTCCGTACTTTGATGGACAAACCGGCGCCGCTTTTCAAGAAAGGCGGCAAACTGGAATTCTTTTACCCGTTGTACGAGGCGATAGATACCTTTAATTTTACGCCCGGCAAGGTTACCGCGTGCGCGCCGCACGTCCGGGACGCGCTTGATCTCAAGCGCCTCATGTTTACCGTGGTGATCGCCTTGGTGCCCTGCATGTTCATGGGCATGTGGAATGTCGGCTTCCAGGCAAATGCCGCGCTGGCATCCGGTATGACGCCGGAAGGGTGGCGGGGCGCCCTGATTGCCGCGCTAGGCATCGGTTTCGACCCGGGCAGCCTGTTCGCCTGCCTCGTGCACGGCGCCTTGTATTTCATCCCGGTGCTGATAGTCGCCTTTACTGTCGGCGGCGGCATCGAGGTGTTCGTCGCCATGCTGAAAAAACATGAAGTCAATGAGGGTTTCTTTGTTACGGGATTCCTGATTCCGTGCATTCTGCCACCCACGATTCCGCTGTGGCAGGTGGCGTTGGCGACGGCCTTCGGCGTGGTGATCGGCAAGGAAATTTTCGGGGGCACGGGCATGAATATTTTCAATCCCGCCCTGGTCACGCGGGCGTTTTTGTACTTTGCCTATCCCGCGCAGAATTCCGGCGACAAGGTCTGGGTGGCGGTCCGTCCGGAACAGGCTATCGACGGGTTCAGCGGTGCCTCGCTGTTGGCGCGGATCGCGGAAATTCCGCCGGATACGGCGGATCGCGCCTATGAGGCCGCCGTCAACGGCCTGGTCATCAACGGCAAGGCGGTGACGTGGATGGACGCCTTCCTGGGCTGGATTCCCGGTTCCATGGGTGAGACGTCAACCCTGGCCTGCCTGCTGGGCGCGGCGTTGCTTATTCTTACTGGCGTCGCCTCGTGGCGCATCATGGTGTCCATGGCCGCCGGGTGTTTTGGCATGACGCTGTTGCTGAACCTCGCAAACTCGAAAACGAACGAGATGATGAACCTTCCCTTCCATTGGCATTTTGTAATCGGCGCCTTCGCGTTCGGCATGGTCTTCATGGCGACGGAACCGGTTACCGGCACTTATACGCTTACCGGAAAGTATGTGTACGGTCTCGGTATCGGCGTCATGACCGCCCTTATCCGCGTGGTTAACCCCGCCTTCCCCGAAGGCGTGATGCTGGCCATATTGTTCATGAACATTCTGGCCCCTTTGATTGATTATGTCGTGGTGGCAAGAAACATAAACAGGAGGGTCGCGCGCAGTGCAGTATAGCATGAAATATATATTCGGCTTTGCGGCAGCACTCTGCTTCGTGTGCTCGATTTTGATATCCTCCGCGAACGTGGGTCTCCGTGAACGCCAGGAAATCAACAAGAAACTGGACAAGCAAAAGAGTGTGCTTCAGGCGGCGTGGCTGGTGAAGCCGGGAGAAAAGATCGACCGCGCCCGGGTGGAGGAACTTTTCAAGAACGTGCGTCCGCGGGTGGTGGATCTGGCCACGGGCAAGGTGCTCGAGGAGGTGGACGCCGAGGCCTTCGATGAGGAAAAGGCGCCGGAAATTCCGGCCCCGGTCAACAACGCCGGCATTCGCGAGATCAAGGAGCAGGTGAAGATCTATGAGATCATGGACGGGGACAAGGTGTCCATGTTCGTGCTTCCTATCGTGGGGAAAGGACTCTGGTCCACCATGCACGGTTTCCTGGCGCTGGATGCTGACACCCGCACGATCCGCGGCCTGACCTACTATGACCAGGCGGAAACACCGGGCCTGGGCGGCGAGGTGGTCAATCCCAAGTGGAAAGCCCTGTGGCCGGGCCGTCTTGCCTACGATGATAGTTGGAACGTGAAAATTGCCGTCATCAAGGGCCCTGCCGGAAGTGTTGAAGAGAATCCCCACGCTGTGGACGGGCTCAGCGGCGCTTCGCTGACCAGCCGCGGTGTCACCAATATGCTGCAATTCTGGCTTGGAGAAAACGGATTCGCGCCGTTCCTGAAATCGTTCAGGGAAAGCGGGAGGGCATAATACATGATATTAAATCAAAAACAACGGCAGGCGCTACTGGACCCCATTTTCAACAACAATCCCATCGCCCTCCAGGTGCTGGGGGTGTGTTCCGCTTTGGCGGTCACCTCGAAGCTGTCCACGGCGTTGGTGATGAGCATTGCGGTGATTTTCGTCACGGGCGGCAGTTCGGCTGCGGTCGCCTCCATCCGCAACAGTATCCCGCCGAGTATTCGCATCATCGTGCAGCTGTCCATTATCGCCTCCTTTGTGATCCTCACGGACCAGATCCTCAAGGCCTATGTCTTTGACATCAGCAAACAGTTGTCCGTGTTCGTAGGATTGATCATCACCAACTGTATCGTCATGGGCCGGGCCGAGGCCTACGCCATGCAGAACGGCCCCTGGCTCAGTTTTCTGGACGGCGTAGGCAACGCGCTTGGATACAGCCTCATCCTGGTGATGGTGGGCACCGTTCGCGAACTCTTCGGTTCCGGTTCGCTTTTCGGTTTCACCATACTGCAGCGCACTGCCGACGGCGGCTGGTACGAGCCCAACGGCCTGATGCTGCTGGCGCCCAGCGCCTTTTTCCTGATAGGCACGCTTATCTGGCTGCTGCGCATCTGGAAGCCCGAACAGGTGGAGGAAAACTGACATGGAACATTACTTGAGTCTTTTCGTCAAGGCCGTGTTTATCGAAAACATGGCGCTGGCCTTTTTCATCGGCATGTGTTCCTTTCTCGCCTGTTCCAAGAAAGTGACCAATGCCGTCGGGCTCAGCGTCGCGGTGGTTACGGTCATGACCATCACCACGCCCATCTGCAACCTGGTCTATACCTACCTGATGGCGCCGGGCGCCATGGCATGGATACACCCGTCCCTGGGTGATGTGGACATTTCCTTTCTGTATTTCCTCAGTTTCATCGGCGTCATTGCCGCCATCGTGCAGATTCTTGAGATGACGCTGGATCGCTATGTGCCCTGGCTTTACGCGGCGCTGGGTATTTTTCTGCCCCTTATTGCGGTGAACTGCGCGATCCTCGGCGCGGCGCTGTTCATGGTGGAACGCAGTTATGATTTCGGGGAAAGCGTGGTCTACGGTTTCGGCGCGGGTTTCGGCTGGGGCCTGGCAATCACCTGCATGGCCGGCATCCGGGAGCGCATGAAGTACAGCCAGGTGCCGCCTGCGCTGCGGGGGCTCGGTATCGCCTTCATGTTGACGGGACTTATGGCCCTGGGATTCATGTCCTTCTCGGGCATTCAGTTATAACCAACAAAGGAGACTTCCTTCATGGGCGGTCTGGTTACCATTGTCATGGGCGTGGTCATGTTCTGTTTTGTCGTTTTGTCGCTGGTGGGCGTGCTGCTGGCGGCAAAATGGAAACTGGTGGCCTCGGGCGATGTGAAAATACTCATCAATGAGGACGAGTCCAAGGCGCTTACCACGCCCGCTGGCAGTACCCTGTTGAACACCCTTGCGGCGAACAAGATCTTTGTGCCCTCCGCCTGCGGCGGCAAGGGCAGCTGCGGCGTGTGCAAGGTAAAAGTTCACGAAGGCGGCGGATCGCTGTTGCCGACGGAAGAGGCCCATATCAACCGGCGCCAGGCCCACGAACATCAGCGTCTGGCCTGTCAGGTTAAAGTCAAGAACGACATGAAGATTGAAATTCCGCCGGAAGTCTTCGATGTCCGCAAATGGCAATGCACGGTCCGGTCCAACCACAACGTGGCCACCTTCATCAAGGAACTGGTGCTGGAACTGCCCGAGGGCGAGTCGGTGCCGTTCCGCGCCGGCGGGTATATACAAATCGAGTGTCCGCCGCACACGGTGAACTACAAGGATTTTGCCATCGAAGAGGAATACCGTGACGCCTGGGACCGCTTCAATATCTGGCAATATACGTCAAAAGTGGACGAGACGGTAACGCGCGCCTACTCCATGGCCAACTATCCCGAGGAGTTCGGCATTATAATGTTGAACGTGCGCATTGCCACGCCGCCCCCGGGCTCCAACGGCATTCCGCCCGGTATCATGTCCTCCTTTATTTTCAATCTTAAGCCAGGTGATAAGGTGACCATTTCCGGTCCTTACGGGGAGTTCTTCGCCAAGGAAACGGAACGGGAGATGTGCTTCATTGGCGGCGGCGCGGGTATGGCGCCCATGCGTTCCCATATTTTCGACCAGTTCCGCCGGATCAAGACCCATCGCAAGGCAACCTTCTGGTACGGCGCGCGCAGCCTGCGCGAAATGTTCTACCAGGAGGATTTCGATAGTATCGCGGCTGAGAATCCAAACTTCACATGGTATACCGCCCTTTCCGAGCCGCAACCCGAGGACAACTGGACCGGTCTGACCGGCTTCATCCACCAGGTGCTCTACGATGAATACCTGAGCAAGCACCCGGAGCCGGAGGAAGTGGAATACTACTTGTGCGGTCCGCCCATGATGCTTTCCGCTTGCACAAAGATGCTGGGGAGCCTTGGCGTTGAAGAAGAAATGATCATGTACGACGACTTCGGGTGATGCCTGCCGCGCGCACAACTTTTAAAGAGCATAGGTCCTATACGTCCTATAGGACCTATACACTCCTTGCTACGACGTTCTCATGTTGCTGCATTTTTTTGTTAAATGGCTGCGGTTCCGCCCCCAAAGCGTTTACTCTGCATGGCGAGGCGCTGGGCACCTTCTATACCATCAGTATCGCGGAACCGCCCGCGGCCATGTCAGAGGCGAACGCGAAGCGTCTGGCTGACAGCGCGCTGGACCGGGTAAACCGGTTGATGTCCACCTACCTTGAGGATTCTGAATTAAGCCGTTTCAACCGGTATGAGGGGGCGGCGCCTTTTCAACTGAGCGGGGAAACCTACAAGGTTTTTGAGGCGGCCCAGACGATCGCCGAACAAAGCGGCGGGGCTTTTGATGTTACCGTGGGCCCCCTTGTCAATGCCTGGGGCTTCGGTCCCGAGGCGCTTCAGCACCCCCCGGATGCCGCCGCGATTAACGCCCTCCTCGAACGGGTCGGCTATCAAAAACTGACGCTGCATCCTGAAAATAAAATTTCCAAGGCGCGGCCCGACCTGTACTGTGATCTTTCCGCCATCGCCAAGGGATATGCGGTGGACGCGGTGACGGAGGTCTTTGAGGAGGCCGGCATCAGGAACTACATGGTTGAGGTTGGCGGCGAAATCCGGGTATCCGGGAAAAACGCGCACGGCCTGGACTGGACCCTCGGCATTGAATCACCCAAACCGGGTGTCCGGGATCTGCGTACCGCCGTTCGTATCGGGCAGGAGGCGCTAGCAACCTCCGGTGATTACCGCAACATGTATGAACTGGAAGGCCGTCTTGTTTCACACACCATCGATCCCCACACCGGTTATCCCGTGCCGCACGCCCTTGCCTCGGTTTCCGTGATTCATCCCTCCTGCATGTGGGCGGATGGGTATGCCACGGCGCTCATGGCGCTCGGCCCGGAAAAGGCCGCGGCCTTTGCACGGGAACACGACCTTGCGGTGATGTTGCTGGTCCATGATGCGGAGGCAAACCATTTCAGGGAGGTATCCACACCCCAATTTGACGTCTGCCGGGTAGAGCCTTCGGGTCAATGATTGTTCCGTGCTATGACGAAATGGGTCGGATTACAGGTCGTCGTATCGGAACTTTCGTAACCCCTCCCGGGCGATCCGTTCCTGGGTTTCCTTCAGTTTTTCAGGTGGCACATCCTTGACACGGTGCGCGATTTTCTTCGCGGGGGCGCCTGCCCAGATTTCATAGGGGCCCACCTGGGTGTCTTCGATCAGCACGCTGCCCGCGCCGATGATCGCACCCTCGCCGATGATGACGCCGGGATGGATGTAACTGCGGCTGCCCACCAGCACGTTGTCTCCGATGAGGACGGGCTTGGTTATGTGGGGCGTGAGCGCCCAATGATGGTCCGTGCCGTAAACGGTATGGTTGGTGTCGCGAATCACGCAGAATTCCGTTATGGCTGTATTGTCCCCGATTCGGACCAGCGCCTCCGCTTCGATAAGGCAGTAATAGCTGCAGCCGGAATGGTTGCCGAAAATGATTTTACCCTCGCCGTGGGCGCGCAGGATGACGTGGTCGCGGAATCTGCAGTAATCGCCCACCGCGACATGACCCTCAATGACAAGTTCCTTGCCCTGAAACCGGCAATGCCTGCCTTTCCTGGCGAACTTCAGCCCGTGCCGCCAGGACCGTATGCGGCGTATCAGTCTGTCCACTCGTGTTCTCCTTGATGACACCCGCCTTTGCGGCCCACCGGAGTTCGCAGGCAGAGCGTGGATTATTCCAGTTCCTCCTGGATGACGAACAGGGGTTTTCGCTGGGTTTCGATATAGATACGGCCGACATATTCGCACATGAGGCCTGTCACCATGAGCTGCATGCCGCTGAGAAAAAAGAAAGCGGCGATGACGGACTCCAGTTGCAGCAGATTGCCGTACAGAAGACGTATATAAAGGACGCGCAGTCCCATGGCAAAACCGGTTATGGCACAGAGGCCGCCCAGAAGGCCGATCAACTGCAGCGGCATGATGGTGATCGAAGTGACCATGTCAAAACCGGTCCGGAGGAGCTTGAACAGGCTGTATTTGCTGGCCCCGTGCCGCCGTTCGGCGTGGCGCACCTCCACCTCTTCCACCCTGCCGCCGAGCATGGCGGCGTCCACGGGCAGATACCGGCACCGGTGTGAAAATTGCAGCATGTTGTCTACGAGCCGGCGGCTGAAGCCCTTCAGAGAACAACCGTGGTCGTGAATTTTGAAACCGGTGACTTTTTCCGTGTAACGGTTCAGCAGCAGCGATATGGCCTTGCGGAACAGGCTGTCACGCCGGTTCACGCGCCAGCCGCTGACCATGTCGCATCCGTCGGCCAGTTTCGCGTACAGCAGCGGAATGTCCTCCGGAAAGACCTGCAGATCGGCGTCCATCATCAGCACGTATTCGCCCCGGGCGTAGGAAAATCCTGCATAAAGGGCGGCGCTTTGCCCGAAGTTCCGGGAAAGCCGGACCACGCGCCAGCGCTTGTCCTGTTCCCGAAAAGAACGCAGCATCTCCAGGGATGCGTCCTGGCTTCCGTCGTCCACCGCGATCACCTCCCATGGCTGCGCCAGTCCCTCAAGCGCGGCCGTGGTGCGCTGGTGCAGTTCCTGCAGGCCGGGGGCTTCATTAAACACCGGGATCACAAGGGACAGTTTCGGCGTGTCTGTGTTCATGCCATGGCTTCCTGAACTTATGGCCGGTCCTGCCGGCCCGGGCTTGCGTGATGCTGAAAGAACTGCGATTTATTGCTTGTGCATCATACCCCAAGATTCCCCGTCAAATAAACCCGGAGAAAATGCTTTTTCGGGCAGACCGGAAAGATCAGGCGGACCGGACCGATCAGATGGATTCCTTCCCACACCCAGGTACATTTAGGCGTGTTCTGTTTCCCTTGAAGAACCTGAGTAGCGGATCGGCCGGAAAGTGTTGTATACTCTGTTTTTCAGCACACATCACCTTTCCCTGAAACTTCAGGGTTACAACCATTTTCGAGGAGCCATGGAACCCGAACATCTTATAGAAGAAGGATTGTCTTTTGACGATATACTGCTGGTGCCGGCCCGGTCTGAATACGTGCCGCGCGATGTTGATCTAACCTCGCGGTTGACCCGCTCCATTTCCCTTAAAATCCCGCTGCTGAGCGCGGCCATGGACACCGTCACCGAGGCGCGCCTTGCCATTGCCATCGCCCAGGAGGGCGGTATTGGTATTATCCATAAAAACCTTACGGTGGAAGAGCAGGCCGAGGAGGTGGACCGGGTGAAGCGGTCCCAGGCCGGTATCATCACCCATCCCTTTACCTTGACCCCGGATCATAAGCTGCGCGACGCGGAGGCGTTGATGTCGCGCTACCATGTTTCAGGCGTGCCCATCACTGACAAGGGGGGCTACCTGCTGGGTATCCTGACCAACCGCGACCTGCGTTTCGAAGAAGACCTGGATGTGCCGGTTTCCGATATCATGACTCCCCGCGAAAGGCTGATTACCGTGTCGCCGGGCACGGATATCGACGACGCCAAGCGATTGCTGCACAAGCACCGCATCGAAAAACTGCCCCTGGTGGACGAGAACGACAAACTGGTGGGCCTGCTCACCATCAAGGACATCATGAAGGCCCGGGATTTCCCCAACCGCTGCACGGACGACATGGGCCGGCTTCGCGTGGGCGCCGCCGTGGGCATCGGGCCGGGTGAAATGACGCGGGCGGAAGCGCTGCTTGCGGCCGGGGCCGATGTGCTGGTGCTGGATTCCGCCCACGGTCACTCCAATCTGGTGCTTAAGGCGTTGAGCGAACTGAAGCGGGCCTTCCCGGAGTCACAGGTCATTGCCGGCAACGTGGTAACGGCGGATGCGGCGCGCGACTTGATTGCGGCCGGCGCCGACGCGGTCAAGGTCGGGGTCGGTCCGGGCGCCATTTGTACGACCCGCGTGATTGCCGGCGTGGGCGTGCCCCAGGTCACGGCGATTATGAACGTGGCCGCCGCCTGCAGGCAGGAAGGCGTTCCGGTCATTGCCGACGGCGGCATCAAATATTCGGGTGACATTGCCAAGGCGATCGCGGCCGGCGCGGACACTATCATGATTGGCAGCCTGTTCGCCGGAACCGAGGAAAGCCCCGGTGAGAAGGTGCTCTACGAAGGACGCACCTATAAACTGGTGCGCGGCATGGGTTCCGTCAAGGCCATGCAGAAGGGCAGTAAAACCCGCTATATGCAGTTCGAAAACGATGCATCGAAAATGGTGCCGGAGGGCATCGAAGCGCGTGTTCCCTACCGGGGCAATCTCTCCGGTTATGTATACCAGTTGATGGGCGGTCTGCGTGCCGCCATGGGCTATTGTGGTTGCGGCGATCTGGAGGCCATGAAGAAAGACACCCGGTTTATCCGCATGACCGCCGCGGGCCTGCGTGAGAGCCATCCCCATGACGTTACCATCATCGAAGACGCCCCCAATTACCAGATTCCCACCTGAGCGGTCATCCTGTAAGCAATGGAGCGATAATCCCGGAGCAGGAGAAGTATTCATGGAAGGCATTCGCAAACCGGTTGTAGTCTTGGATTTCGGGGCGCAATACAGCAAATTGATTGCGCGACGCGTTCGCGAGGCGCACGTATACAGTGTTATCGTCCCCTACAATGTGACCGCGGAAGCGCTGCGTGAGATGACGCCCTCGGGCATTATCCTCAGCGGCGGCCCGGCCAGCGTCCATCAGGACGGCGCACCCCACCCCGACCCGGGTATTTTTGAACTCGGCATTCCCATTCTGGGTATCTGTTACGGGACCCAGCTTTTCGCCCACCTGCTGGGTGGACGCGTAGCCAGGGCAGATCGGCGTGAATACGGGATCGCCCACCTGGAACATGGGCATGATTCGGAACTGCTGGACGGGATGAACTCGCCCACGCAGGTGTGGATGAGCCACGGCGACCGGGTTGAGGTCCTGCCGCCGGGTTTCGCCGCCGTCGGAGCCACTGAAAATTCGCCCTATGCCGCCATCGCGGACCCTGAGCGCCGCTTCTTTGGTGTACAATTTCACCCGGAAGTCGTGCACACCCCCGAGGGTATGCATGTTTTCATGAATTTTGTCCATAAGATCTGCGGGTGCGGCGACTCCTGGACCATGGGTTCCTTCAGTGATACGGCTATCCGGGAAATCCGCGAACGGGTGGGCGACAAGAAGGTGTTGTGCGCCCTGAGTGGCGGCGTGGATTCCAGCGTGGCGGCAGCCCTGATCCACCGGGCCGTGGGCGACAACCTGACCTGCGTGTTCGTCAACAACGGCATGCTGCGCAAGAACGAGCCCGAGATGGTGCAGTGCGTGTTCCGGGATCATTTCCATATCAACCTTGTCTATGTGGACGCGGAGGACCGGTTTCTGAACGCGCTGGCGGGGGTGACGGATCCAGAACAGAAGCGCAAGATCATCGGCGCCGTATTCATCGATGTTTTTGAAGAGGAAGCCCATAAACTGGGTCATATGGATTTCCTGGCGCAGGGCACGCTTTACCCCGATGTGATCGAGAGCCTGTCCGCCACGGGCGGTCCGTCCGCCACCATCAAAAGCCACCACAATGTCGGTGGCCTGCCCGATGAAATGCGCCTGGATCTGCTGGAGCCTCTGCGCGAACTGTTCAAGGACGAGGTGCGCGCTCTCGGGCGCGAGCTGGGGCTTCCCGAAGAAATCGTGTCGCGCCACCCCTTCCCCGGACCCGGCCTGGGCGTGCGTTGCGTGGGCGAGGTGACCCGGGAGCGGCTGGACACGCTGCGCGAGGCGGACGCCATCTTTATCGAGGAAATCCGCAAGGCGGGCCTGTACAATGATATCTGGCAGGCGCTGGTGTGCCTGCTGCCCGTGAAGAGCGTGGGCGTTCAGGGGGATGAACGCACCCATGAGGAGGTGTGCAGTCTGCGCGCGGTCACCTCGACCGATGCCATGACGGCGGACTGGTACCGCTTCGACGCGGAAACCCTGCGCCGCATATCAAACCGCATCTGCAATGAGGTCGCCCATATCAACCGTGTCCTCTACGACATTACGTCCAAACCGCCGGGAACGATCGAGTGGGAATAATTTCCTTCGAATGCAGTTCGGCCCGCATTCACCCTTGCCGGGAGATGCGGGCCGAATTTTTTCAAGTCCGGGCCGTTTCCCTTATGGCGCCGGAGCGGTCTCAGAAGCGGGGACCGGCGCTACCTGGACGGCCGGTGTGGATTCCACTGTAGGGGTGGGTTCTGCCGGTGTCACCGATGCCGGTTCCGCTGCAGGGACCTGTTCCGCTACCGGCGCCGGGTCGGGGATGGGCGCCGCCGGCTGTGTTTCATAGGACGCGTTGACGCGTTTAACCATTTCCATCATACCTGCGTGAATGGCCGGGCCTACTTCGGGTCCACCGGAATTTTCTTCGCCGTACTGATCCTTGCCATAGACGAAGGGCTCCTGCGTGTCCCACTGGGTCTTGGGAATGATGTATCCGATTTCGTCGTTAGCGAGCCCCAGGGTGAATGCCTGGCGCGCGAATTTTAATTTTTCCGTGCGCACGGGCGGCATTTCCACCGGGTCCAGTTCGAAGTCGCGGCCGGGTTTCGCCTCGATGCCGCCCACGACGATTTCCGGGTACAGTTCGCCGGGAACCGTGGCCACCAGGGCACTGCCCACGCGCAGCGCGTTTACTTCCGTCTTGGCATAGCCGCCCCAGTAATACCCGTCATGGATCAGGCCGAGCATGATGCCGTACTTGAAGTTGCCCGCCATGGGCGCGTAAAGGGTCTTGCCCGCCACGGCCAGCATTGGTGTTTCGTTCAGCCAGGCATCGGGTCCGCGCAACGCTTTGGCGGCCTCGATGGCCACGTTGTAGCCCAGGTGCTCCGCTTTTTCAAAAGAACTTTTTTCAATGATACCGGAGCCGTCCCGCTTGGGAACATCAGCATGAAGCGGGTTGGCCAGGCCGCCGATTTTTCCTTGGAAATAGAGGCAAATGCCGCCGAAGCCCTCCACACCATTGGGTTCGGGAACGCCCGCTTCCAGGCCGAGCCGCAGCCAGTGGGCGAAGTCGGAGGTCAGGTAGCCGTTGCTTCCGCCCAGGGCCTCGGGATGGTTGCCCCAGTTGACCAGGGTCGCGATGGTGGTCTGGGATCCCGGCCAGGTGAAGCGCCACAGGTTGAGGTTGTCATCGAGCACTTCGGGCTTGCGGGAGTCGTGAACAAAACCTTCCCTGGGCAGTTGCACAGTGGCGCAGTACATGTCAGCGGGCCGTAGCGCCGCGACGGCCTCCTCGATGGCCTCTATGGTCTTTTGCTGTATGGAGGCCATGTAGGACTTGTCATAGTTCAACACCGGAACGGGACCGCTCCAGATGGCCATGGTGTCCGGCACCTCGTGGGAATGGGTGGACGAAAAGATGATATGGTCGATATTGAGCGCGGGATTGACCGCTTTACGGATCGCGATACAGTCGTTGTGGTAAATGCCGATGGCGTCCAGCGTTACCATGACCACGGTGACCCCGTTGTTGCGCAGGGCGATGGCGCGCGTCCACTGGGGATCGTTGACACCCTTCGCGGGACGGTTGACGTTGAAGCCCGCGATCCAGACCGGGTCGAATCGGCCGTTGCCATTTTTGTCCACGTAGGAATCGCCCGACTGGGCGGCCTTTTCCGGGTCGTAGAACTTGAATTTCTTGTTAACCACGGAGAACAGCGCTTTTTGCCAGGGTTTGAGCGTGTCCGGCCAGATATCATATTCGCTGTTGTTGTTGCCGTCCACCCAGGTGTCATGAGCGTCGAAATCGATGGTAATGTCCCGTTTTGCAACGCCCACTTCCAGTTGTCCCGGCGCCTGTGACGGCTGGCCACCGGCCGGAATCATGAAGTCCAGCTCGTAGGAATGATAGGGGCCCCGGCGCATCTTGTAGATCCACGCGCCAATCAGGAGGACGAGAATCAGCAGTACGGTAAGGATTTTATGCCTGCGGATAAAAGAAGTTTCTGAAAACATGGGATAGTACTCCATTCTGGGTTGCCCGGCGCGATTATAGGCTGCCCTGAACCAGGGATACGGCGCCGGTTGCCAAAAAAAGGAACAAAGTATGGGTTATGGACCCCGCACGGCGGGAAAAAACGCCTGAAGGCCCTCTGGATTTTTTCCCGGAAAGGGCAGTAACAAGGCCACTTATGGTATCACATCTGCATGCCGTCATGAAAAGCAAAGGCGGGCGCCTGCAGGCGTGACCCGGTAATTCGTGATCTTGCGATTGTTGATTGCCTTGTGCGATACTCACAGGGAAAATACCGATGTATTGGCATATTGTTTTTGACAATAAGTGTATGAAATTAGTGTGACGCGGTCTGCGGGCAGAATCCGCGTGGGAGCCGTGCTTATGGTGGATTTACGCGAACTGCATGTACAATATGTCGTTGACGACCATGGCAATAAGTCGGGTGTGCTTTTGTCCCTGGATGCCTTCGATGCCTTGATGGAGGAATTGGAAGACCTTGTTGTTCTTGCTGAACGCAGGGACGAAGAAACCTTGCCGCATGAACAAGTAGTCGACGAGTTGAAACGAGATGGCCTCCTATAAAATTCGTTGGAAGTCTTCCGCCGCACGGGAATTGCGCAAACTTCCGAAAGATGTCATAAAGCGAATAATTCAACACGTTGAAGCGCTGGGGAGCGACCCTATTCCACCTGGAGCGCGTAAAATGGCAACCGTTCAGGGGGCGTTTCGCTTGCGAGTGGGTGATTACCGGATTGTTTATCGTGTCTTCGCCAATGAACTGGTAATAGAAGTCATACGGGTGGGTCATCGGCGGGACGTGTACAGCGGTTGATTCATTGAAATACATGTGAGGGAAAACCGGGAACAATTCCACTGCCCGACCTCTACGGGTTTCCCTATAGGATACTCCGCTGTTCGTTGTTCACTTTTGTCATGCTGGTGTTTACCCGCCAGACACATAGTTTGCGGATATGCCCGACATGCAGAGCAACGTAGCTTCAGACTTCCTGATCTCGACCTGGTTTGATGATGCTATTTCGGAATCCGTGTTGGCACTTTTTTACAGACCTCTTCGTATAAGCTGCAAGAAAGGGACAGACAACGAAATAGCCTATGGCAGCAAAGTACCTGTATCCTTGCGTTACGAATGGCTATTTCGTCATCAGTCCCTTTTTGCTCCGTCTTTTTATTTGTTTACAGGTGCCATACGCAATTTCGACGAGGCCAGGAAGTCTGAGATTGTTTCCAAGGGGAGTGTCAGAATAATCTCGTTTCCGGTGTTTCCCGCGCACAACATCCTGTCTATGATACGCGCCTAACGGCATTCCGCGAAGGTATTGTACAAGGCAAGCAGGTTTTCCAGGGGGACGCGGGCCTGCACGTTGTGAATGGTGTTGAACACGAAGCCGCCGCCGCGCCCGAAGATGCGCACCCGCTCGCGGACTTGGGCCGCCACTGCGTCCGGCGCGCCGAAAGGCAGCGTTTGCTGTGTGTCCACGCCGCCGCCCCAGAAGCCCAGGCGGTCTCCGTACTGGTCCTTCAGTTCCTGCGGGTCCATGGCGCAGGCGGAACACTGAACGGGATTGAGGATATCGAAACCGGCCTCGATGAAGTCATCGATGAGCGCGCGGACGCTGCCGCAGGAATGAATAAAGGATTTCCACGGGGTATTTTGGTGCATCCAGTCGTTCACACGTTTGTGGAAGGGCAGGTACAGGTCGCGGTACGCCTCGCGGGAAATGAAGGATCCGTGCTGGGTGCCGAAATCGGTGCCCGTGGCGAAAATACCGGTCACCAGGCCGCCCACGATCTCGTGTATCTTTTCCAGGTTAGCCAGCGCGATATCACATTGGCACTCGAAGACCTCATACACATAATCCCGGCGGCAGAGGGTGCTGGCGTACCATTCCGCCACGTCGCGGATGCCACGGGGATGGCGCAGCCATTGTCCGGGTACCAGCGCGATGTCGCCAAAGGCCGTGCCGCCAAAGGAGCCGATGACCGCCTTGTCCGTGCCGGCCAGGCGTTGCGTCTCTGCCCGGTACCAGTCCAAGTCCGCCTCACTGATAAGTGTGAATTCCTGCAGATTGTCTTCAACATCGAGTTTGCTGTCGTCAATGGGTTCCTGACGGATGATGGTGTCGAAATAAAAGCCGTCTTTCGGCATGCGTCCGCAGGGCTGCAGGGAGGTGTCCCCCTCGGGATACATGAGAATGTCGCCGTTGGCCTCCGGCGCCGTGTTGAACGCGCCCGGCACCAGCACCGGCGTGCCATCGAAGAGGCGCCATTCCTTCCAGCCTTCATTGCGGAAACCGAACATGTTGCGCGGGCCGCCGATGCCCACCACGTCCACGCCAAGGGCCTCCTGAAGATCCGGCGCGATTTCGCCGAGCATCTGGTACGGCTCTACCACCTTGACCGGCGTTCCTGGCGCGTCCAGACCCAGCGCTTGTCGCAACAGGTATACCGAACTCACATGCATCCCCGTGACCGCCGTGGCGCCGAGGTCCAGCGGCACGCGATCCGGTTCCTGGTGGTTTAACGCGGCTTGCACACGTTCGCGGGAGGTCATAGGCATGGAATATTCCCTTTATTTCTTATTGTGGCCCTTGTGGGGACATTTAAAAGAACAAGATGGAATCTTACAAGGAAGATATCACGCGGCAAAGCGAATAACTTCCACTTCAACACCTTTCTCTTTACCGGCTTCAGCCAGGCGCAACACCTCGCGGGTGATTTCTTCCGCTAAATAATACTCACCGCAGTTGCTGCATACTTCCGCAGGCACTTCTTTAATGACGATTACCGTGCCCCCGCGTTCAAGTGTTACGGTTACTTTTCCGGGGCTGGTTTCGCCCTCTCTACATAGCACGCACTTCATTTTTTCTTCCTTGTCTTATACCCGTCTTCCCATAAATCCAAAGATGGTACATATACGGTTATTATACGGGCCGTGTCTGATTCTGTGTCAAAGCCAACGACTACATGCAATGTTATGTCTTCGTAATCGCCACACATCAAAACGCTTGGGAAAGGGGTGTCGTTATCGTACTTGGCAATGAATTCACCCTTCTGCACAACAGAGATTACCGCGTCTGCTCCTATTTCGCGTTCAAACATACGCTGAACCGCATGAGCACTGAACTCAATGGAGGTATATTTCAAAGTTGAACTCTCCCACCATAACAGCGGTCCACTATTGAGAATAAAACACTAAAATAGCCCCAAACAAATAATATATGTTAACACGGACACCGTGTTCACATTAATAGTTTTCCACCTTTCGTATTTGGCTCTCCCCCGTGACAAAATCCACGGTGACGGTGGCGCCGTTGGAATAGGTAGCGCGCTGGCGTCGCCGGCCTTCGTCGAGAAATTCGTGGCTGACCATGTCTTCAAAGGCGCAGTGGCGTGCCCAGTCGGCCGCTTCAAGGGTGCGCGCGACCTGGGCGTCATCGGCGCCGGGCCACAAATAGGGCAAGCCCGCGTTCAACAGGCAGTGTAACCGTCCGGAATCGCCTTTGGGAATGCCCCAACCGCCGTCCTCGCCCATTTCCCAGGGCAGCAGAATGGAATCATGGTAGACCAGGCTGAAGAGAGGCACAGGAATGCCGGTGGCGTCGCCGCCGCCAAGGTTCGGATAGGTGGGGTAGGGGCCGTGGTGCACAAGATCCAGCGAAGGCGCCAGGTAGTCCACCGGCTCCTCTGAACTGACGACATAGCCCCGGGCGCGGAGCAAGTCGAAACATTCGCGGCGGTATCGGGCGCATTCGGAGCGGGTCATGGGATGGGCCGGCTGGGCGCTTTCCTCCAGGGGCACCACGGAGAACACGTCGAGATAGGCGCCGCGCACGTTGATCGCATTGGCGGCGAAGAGGTCATGATTGCGCCGCACATATTCGGGCGCGAAACGGGCGTTCAAAAAAGTCTGGGGCCCGCCGCACCAGACGCTGTGCAGGTCGCGGGTGCCGTCCCGGTGCGTGAGCGTCAGGCGCTCATCATAGGAGACCGCGTTCAAATAGAAATCCCGATACTGGTCATGCACGGCAAAAAGGTAGTTCATATTCGCGCAGGCGTCGGCCAGTTGTCGCAGGCCTTCCCAGCCCCCCTGGATTTCGCCGACCGGCATGACGTCGGGGTGGCCGTTGTCATAGCCGTAAAAGCCCCAGCCGTCAAGATGGACATAGGCGGCGTTCACGCCCTTCGCTTTCAGGCCCTCCAGTTGTTCGCGTAACTGGTCGAAGGTCTGCAGGCTGTGGTTGGCCTCGACGCGCTCCTTGTTATACAGCGAGGCTTCCTTTACAAAGTGGTATAACGCGCCCAGATGAATAACCGGCTTGCCGATTACCTGGTCGAGGGCGGGCGTACGCGCCAGTTTTTCGCGGAGCGACACGAATCGGCCGCTTTCCTTCATGTAACGCCGGTAGCGTTTTGCCATTTTGACGTAATCGAAAGCATCGTCGAACACATAGCGGATGGTGCGCTGGTACTGAAGTTTTCCCAGGCTGCCATACCAGCGCGGTGCGGCCACGGTCGGCCCGCCTTTCAAATGTTTGTAAGAACCGCCTGCGTCATCGGGGGTTTCCAGGATGACCTGCACGCCCGCGCTTTTCCGGATATGGCCCCACCAGCCCATGTAAAAGGAACGGGAATTGCACAGGTCCGTGGCCTCGATGTGCTGGGGCCAGTCGCCCGGCAGTAGCATGCCCTGCATTTTTGGAATAACGGACAGCGTGTCCGGCGCGCTGTCCAGGAGGACCGCCTTGGGCCAGTTCAGATAAAGCAGGGTCTGCGCGTCTTCCCGGGCGGCAATGTCAATCACCAACTCCGGCCCGAACAGACGGAAGGTGCTGCGCAATTCAAAACCGGGCAGGTTGGGGAAGTCTTTGAAGGTTACAAGCATGCCGATGCTGCAGCCAGTATGGAAGGCTTCCGCTGTGATGGAGGACGCTGAGGCCAGGCTTGCGTTCAGGCCTTCAAACTCCAGGTCGTTGTCGTCCGCCGGGAGAAACTGCCAAGGCGCTCCGGGCGTGTGCACTTCCAGGGTCAGGGTATCGCGCGCCAAAGAGAGTGCCAGGCCTTCGCTATGGAGCAGCCAGGCTTCCGGTGTTTCCTCGAAACTGCCTTCCGGCATGCGCGGACGGTCCGCCGCTTCTTTCCACAGCCATTGCCGCACCGCGTCAATGGCGTCATAGCAGGCATTGAAGGCCGGTTCATCGGCGATGCCGCCGTCCAGCATCCGTTTCAGTTCCGCCAGGCGTGCTTCCTTTTCCGGTTGCAGGGCCTCGGGAACCGTGACAGCCCCGAGTCGTTCCACGTGAAACCGCAGAGTTTCAACCCGCGGCGCCAGCGCCTCGGGGGTTTGAAGCAGGGACAAACATACCACAAGAACACTGAGCATGGACCGGTCCTCCTTGTTGTGCATGGAACAGCAATGGCGTACCCGGCCCTTCGCTTTTACCAGTGGACACGCCGTATAGGTGGCCTATCCGCGAAGCCGGCGCGGGTTGCCGTGTTTCTTCGTCGTTTGAGTCCTTAAAGTCCCGTATGTCCTTTTGTTACTCAAACGCTTTCCCCAAACACGATACACCCGAGGCCCCCCACTGTACAACTAGAACCGCTTCTGGTAGGTGTGGCAATAGGGGCGCCCGTTCTTCTTGGTGTAGTACCGCTGGTGGTAGTCCTCGGCGGGCCAGAAGGCGGCGGCCTTTTCCACGGTGGTGGCGACGGCATACCCTTTCGCTTTTAGTTCTTCAATCAGCTTCAGGGCGGTGTCACGTTGCTTGTCGTCTAGATAAAACACCGCCGAGCGGTACTGTTCGCCCCGGTCCGGACCCTGCCGGTTGACCTGGGTGGGGTCGTGAATTTCGAAGAAACGCCTTGCAAGGGCTTCATAGGTGGTGGCAGACGGATCGAAAGTCACCTCCAGCGCTTCCACGTGGCCGGTATCGCCTCCGCATACCTGTTCGTAGGTGGGCTGTTCCGTGCGGCCGCCCGTGTAGCCGACCCGCGTGGCAATTACGCCGGGCTGGTCCTGAAAGAGGAACTCCACGCCCCAGAAACAGCCCCCCGCAAACACGGCTTTTTCCGTTTTCATGTCGCTTCTTTCGTTCACTTCGGGTTTGAAGGTCAGGGAAATGGAATTGACGCAGTGTCGTGTGTTTCTGGGGGTGAACCCTTCCCCCAGGAACACGTGGCCGAGGTGGGCGCCGCATTTCGCACAAAGGATTTCGGTGCGCCGGCCGTCCGCGTCAGGCGCGCGTTTGACCGCGCCGGGAATCTCATCGTCAAAGCTGGGCCAGCCGCAGCCCGCGTCAAATTTGGTATCCGACTTGTACAGGGGCGCGTCGCAACGGCGGCAGTGGTAGTCTCCCGTCTCCCAATGGTTATAGTACTTGCCGGTGAAAGGCATTTCCGTGCCCTTGTGAACGATGACGCGCTCTTCTTCCGGGGTGAGGTTGCTGGTGTTCTCTTCCGCGCAGACATACAGCATGGACACCAGGAAAAAGTAAATCAAAAGGTGTTGCATGGATCGCGCTCCTTTACGCTCCTTGTTTCATGTATGTTGTTTAAGATTTAGCGTGTTGAAGTTCGGGGTTCTCGTCCTGCTTGCTGGTCTGCCTTGTTGTGGTGCAGGCATCCTGCCTGCCCAATGCGCAAGGCCTTTGCGCAGGCAGGATGCCTGCACCACAAAAGAGAAACCTTCCCTGGTGGTTCAGGGCTCGCTCCAAAATGGAAAGTAGCAGCGGGCGGGATACGCCGATTCAACTTCCTGTTTTTTATAGCGGCTATGGGCCGATGATTCAGTAACCTGTATAACCAGAAAATCCTATGTTGTATTCCGGAAAAAGTGCGGCAGGAAGCACTTTTCAAGAAGGCTAGGTATTGTTATGATGGAAGATATGAAAACAAAGAATCCAACCAACAGGAATGTTCTCCCGGCCGAATTGTTTATGGACAAGGCCCTGCGATATCATGCCGAAAAGGAAGACCCTTATGACTGCACCAGAAATTACCCCGGCGTTGCTGGCCAAGTATGACCGGCCCGGCCCGCGCTATACCAGTTATCCCACCGTGCCGGAATGGACTGATGCCTTCGGCGGCAGCCAGTATCGGGACGCGCTCAGGGAAGCCGCCGGAGCGGTCGATGCGCCCCTGTCTCTTTATGTGCATATTCCCTTTTGCGCGCAGCGTTGCGCCTACTGCGGATGTAACACCGTCACCGCGCCCGTTGAGCACAAGGTGTCCCGCTACCTGGAGGATGTCGAAGCGGAAATCAACCGCGTGGCGGCGCTATTGGGCGGGCGGAAAACCGTCACCCAGTGCCACTGGGGCGGCGGCACCCCGACCTATCTCGACGAGGCTCGGATGCGCCGTCTGTTCCAATCGCTCACGGACCGTTTTGCTTTCGACGCCGATGCGGAAATCGCCGTGGAAACCAATCCGAACGCCGTGACCGACAGCCAGCTCGAAACGCTGCGCGGGCTGGGCTTTAACCGCATCAGTTTCGGCGTGCAGGACCTGAACCCGGAGGTGCAGCGCGCGGTGGGGCGCTGCCAGACTCCGGAGCAGACGGAGGCCATGTTGGCCCGATGCCGCGCCCTTGGTTTTGGGGGCATCAACATGGATCTGATCTACGGGCTGCCCCTGCAGGCGATGGAGCCCTGGATGCGAACCATCGAGCAGGTGGCCGCCATGCGCCCTGACCGCATTGCCGTGTATAGCTACGCCCATCTTCCGTCGCGTTTCGAGCATCAGCGTGCATTGGACGGGCTGCCCCGGCCGGACACGGCGGAGAAGTATGCCCTCTTCGCCGCGGCGCGCAACCGCCTGATCGAAGCGGGCTACCGCCCCATCGGCATGGATCATTTCGCCCTGCCTGGCGACGAACTGGCGCGGTCTCTGGACAACCGCACGCTGCACCGCAACTTCATGGGCTATACCGTGCGGCAGGCCCCGGATCAGATAGGCTTCGGCGGCTCCGCCATCAGCGAGGTCGCCGACTGTTATTCCCAGAACACCAAGGATTTGGACCTGTATCACGAAAGCCTCGCCAAGGGGGAATTCCCCGTGGAGCGGGGCATGGCGCTGTCCCGGGAGGACGTGATCCGCCGCTGGGTGATCCGGCGGCTGATGTGCGCCTTCGAAGTGGATCTCGCCCAGCTGAACGGGCTCTTCGACATTGACGGAGAAGCGTACTTCAGTAAGGAGCGCGCCCTGCTCGAGGCCTACCGGGACGAGGGCATGATCGACCTGCAGCCGGATTGCTGGCGCGTCACCCCCCTGGGCGCGCCGTTCATCCGCAACCTGTGCATGGTCTTTGACGCATATCTGAAAAACACGGGCAAGGCGCTGTTTTCACGGACGATATGAGCCCCAAAAGAGCGACCACGCGAGAAACTAGGCGAAAACACAGACACAGAAGAAATATTCCTCCTATATCTGTCCTGCCCGTCTTACTGGTCCAACATGTCCTACTACTCTTTTTTCGCGTGGTTCGTGTATATCTTGGTCTCAGACCCTCACGCTTCTTCCAGCCTGTAGGGCTCGCGCATGTGCCGCTTGAGGTGGCCGTTGGCCTCGTCATCCGTGAAGCGTTCCGTCTTTGGATCCCAGTGCAGTTTGCGGCCGACCCAGCGGGTAATGTTGATCAGGTGACAAAGGGTGGTGGTACTGTGTCCCACATGGACCTCGGTGATGGGTTTCTGGCGGGAGCGGATGCAGTCCAGCCAGTTTTGCATATGATCCTTGCTGACTTCCAGGTGCGTTTCGGACGCGCCGATGGGATCCTGAACAATCTCTTTCGGCCGCGCGTCGTACTTATTTCGGTCTATCATGATCTCGCCGGCATCGCCCACGAAGACGCCGCCGCCCGCAGGCCCCTTGTCGTCCAGATGCACCGTGACGCCGTTGGCGTAGCGGAAAGACACGGGCGCCCAACCGCCCTCGCCTTCGGGCCAGAGTTCCACGGGCCCGTCATTGTCCATGCCCAGCGCCCACTGGATGAGGTCCAGACCGTGGGGACCCCAGCCGGTCACTTCGCCGCCGGAATAGGGCCGGTAGGAAATCCAGCCCAGCGGGCCGCGCTCGTCCTTCTTGCCGTTGCCGCGCGGCGCGTACAACAATTCATGGTAGGGGCGCGGGTCGGTCTGGCCGCACCAGAAATCCCAGTCCAGCCCTTCGGGCACGGGCTGCTCGGACAGGGTGCATTCCCAGGGGCTGGGATAGTTGTTGGTATGGACAGTGTGTATCTTGCCGGCCCGGCCGTTGCGCACCATTTCGCAGCCGATGCGGCAGGCTTCCATGGACCGCTGCATGCTGCCGGTGGTGACGATGCGCCCGTGCGTCTCCGCCGCAGCCACCATTAACTGGCCTTCGCGCACGGTCAGGCACATGGGCTTTTCGACATAGACGTCCTTGCCCGCCTCGCAGGCGTGGATCGTGTTCAGGGCGTGCCAGTGATCCGGCGTGGCGATCATGACCGCGTCCACATTGGGATCCTGCAGCAGGTCGCGATAATTCCGGTAGGCCTTCGCCTTGGGGAATTTGGAGAGCGCCCGGTCCAGCCGCGCCTGGTAACAGTCCGCAAAAGCGACCAGTTCCGCGCCGTCCCGGGGGTACTGTCCCATGAGGCTGCTGCCCTGGCGACCCGGCCCGATCACGCCTACGCCGATGCGGTCGTTCGCACCTGGGTTTCCCTGCGCGGCCAGAATGCCCGACGGCAGAATCAGGGGACCCGCGGTCAGCGCGGCGCCGCTCCCGAGGGTTTTCTTTAGAAATGAACGGCGGGTAAGGGGATTATGATTAGACATTCTATAGACTCCTGTGCGGGTTAAAACATGAGTTGTTATTATGGTGCGTTGAACCCTTAGATTGCAAGCAAGCCGCGGCCATTTATGCTGTATCAACAGTTGTTTTATAGTAATGAGTATTGTATAGTATGCGACATGCTCAAAGGAGTGTTCAGTTCATATTCAACAGAGGAACCTGTCCCATGAAAAAGAAACTGCGTGTCCTGATCGTGCTGATTATTCTGGGTGCGGCCGCGGGTGTAGCCCTGCCGCTGCTGAACTTGGCCATGCCGCTGCCGGCCAGCAAACTGGCCACCCTGAAACCGAAAAGCCCCGACATGGCTTCGGCGCTGCATGTGCTGGAAAAGAAGTGCGTGCATTGCCATACCAGCGAAGTGCAGCTGCCGTGGTATGCCAAGTTGCCCGTGGCCAAACAGATCATCGCACATGATATAAAGGTGGGCACGGATCACAGTGATTTTATCCGGGAATTCTTCCCGGCCAAGCCCGGCCCCGTTTCGGAGGTGATGCTGTCGAAGATCGAATTCACGACGGTAAACCGGACCATGCCGCCGCCGCCCTTCCTGCTCATGCATTGGGACCTGTTCATGAAGGAAGCGGATGACCGGGCGTTGCTGACCTGGATACGCCAGGAACGTGAAAAGCACCATGCCACGCCGGGCAATCCGCCGGAAGTCATGCAGGCCGCGCTGCAGCCCCTGCCGGACACCGTGGAAGTGGACGCGAAGAAAGTGGCCCTGGGTGAGAAGTTGTTTAACGATGTCCGCCTTTCCAAGGACAATACGGTTTCCTGCGCGACTTGTCACGACGTTGACAAGGGTGGCGCGGATCAACTGCCTTTCTCTAAGGGCGTTGGTGGTGCGGAGGGTGACATCAATGACCCGACGGTGTTCAATTCCGGCTTCCAGTTTGCCCTGTTCTGGGATGGCCGCGCGGCGGACCTGGAGGAACAGGCCGACGGTCCGGTGAACAATCCCATCGAAATGGCGTCCAACTGGGAAGAAGTGACCGCAAAACTGAACCAGGATGCTGCCTTCACGCAGGAATTTCTCGCGGTGTATCCCGACGGCTATAAGAAAGAGAATTTTGTCGAGGCCATCGCGGAGTTCGAGCGCACCCTGCTTACCCCGGCGCCCTTCGACGCCTTTTTGAAGGGCGACAAGTCGGCCCTGGACGATCAGCAGAAAAAAGGCTATGAACTGTTTAACACCCTGGGATGCTACACGTGCCACACGGGCGTTATACTCGGCGGGAAATCCTATGAAAAGATGGGGCTGCGCGCTGATTATTTCGGTGACCGGGGTGACGTGATCAAGCGGGACTACGGCAGGTTTAATGTTACCGGCGACGAATATGATCGCTTCCGTCTGAAAACGCCGACCCTGCGTAATGTTGCCGACACCTTCCCCTACATGCATGACAGCACGGTCGAAACCTTGGAAGAGGCCGTGGACGTCATGGTCAAGTACCAGGTGGGCAAAACGGTGACCCAGGAAGAGAATCAGGCGCTTGTGTCGTTCCTGCATTCCCTTACGGGCAAATACGAACCTGGCGCGGCCACGCCCTCACTTTTACAAAAAGCGGTGAAATTCATGGAGTCGTTCAGTTGACGCCATAGGCCGGTCGCGTGGAATCACGGTCCGGTTACGGAATATCTACAAGCGGGAAGGCGAACGCGCCTTCCCGCTTCCCGTTTTTGCGGCATATGCGGGGCTTTTGCCTGGAATCAGGGCCGGCCGCCACTGTAAAAAATACACGCCAGATAACCGGCCCATTGTATATAATGAAGCCATTACCTGTTTTTTCGTTGTCCCGCCGAGGCCCGTTCAAAAAAAGGAGAGGACCTATGTATTTCCGCGTAACCGGATTCTTAATGATGATTATGATGGTCCACGGATTCGCCTTTGCGGAAGCGGATATCCTTGAGAACGAGTTGCTCCGTTTTGTCCTGGACGGCAATCGCGGCGCTTACACTCTGGAGAGCAAAGAACCCGGGCTGCCGGGATGCACGGGAAGTTTTGGCGAGATGGTAACCGTAGCCCCCGGTGAGGCGGTCGGCGCCAATTCTCTTGTCTGCGCCTCGGGCGGTTGTTTGTTTGCCTTCACACTCAAACCCGGCCGCCCGTTCCTGGAGGTTGCGGTATCGCGCGCGTCCGACGCTCCGGCCCCTCCTTCGGGCGTTCTTGAAACGCCTGTTTTTGTGACCGCATTCAACACGGCGCCGGAAGAAATTCGTATACTGGGTTGCGACGGCCTGAAAGACGGGACCGCGTCTCGCGCGGGTTACACCTTCCTGGCGGCGGCGGGACCGGACGGAAAGGGCGCTGTAATCACGGGTTGGCTGACCCAGAACCGGGCGAGTGGCATTGCCCTTTCTGAAAACGTGGACGGTAAGCCTGCTTTGCGCGGCCGCGCGGAATATGGGCTGCCCCGACATTTGCCCAAATCGGGCGAGGCTTTGGAATCCTTTGCGGTCGGCCTCTTTGCCGATCCCCTGGCTGGACTGGAAGCCTACGGCGACGCGATTGCCAAAGCAAACGGTATCATCCTGAACAAGCTTATTCCCTCGGGATACTGCACCTGGTACTCGCAACCCCACGGCGGGGCCTGTGACCAGAAGAATCTTGCCGAACTGGCCGCTTTTTGCGCGAAACACCTTGCCCCCTTCGGGTTCAATGTCATCCAGATCGACGACCAGTGGCAGTCGGGACGGGCGCGTCCAAAGGAATCCAGCGGGCCGCGCCTGGGCTTCCTCGAACATCACCCCAGGGGGCCTTATCGCGACGGCATTAAGCCTGCCGCGGATACCATCCATGCGCTGGGCATGACGCCGGGCCTCTGGTTCATTCCCTTCGCGGGGGACCCGGCGAATGATCCCGCCGCCGCACACCCGGAATGGTTTGTCAAAACCGCCGGAGGCGATCCCTATTATGTCTATTGGGCAGGATGGAGCCTTGACATGACCCATCCCGGCGCGCGGGACTATGTGCGCCAGGTGACGCATCGCATCATGAAGGAATGGGGATTCAACTACATCAAGATTGACGGCCTGTGGTCCGGCATGGCCACGACCTGCCTGTACCCGGAGCCGGATTACCGTGAGGACGACCTGGGCGGGGCCGTTTTCGCCGACCCGTCCAAAACCAACATTGAAGCCTACCGTGACGGGCTGGCATTGGTGCGCGAAGCGGCGGGGGATGACGTGTTCATTCTGGGCTGCAACATCGCCCAGAACATGCGTACCCTCGGCGCGAGCATGGGACGGGTGGACGGCATGCGGGTCGGCCGTGACATCGGCGCGGACTGGGGCAACATCCTGCCCTGCGTGGAGATGGGTTCGCGCCTGTATTTTCTCCACAACCGCGTCTGGTACAACGATCCCGATTGCCTTATGCTGCGGGAGCCGCTCACCCTGGACCAGGCCCGCGCCTGGGCGTCATGGATTGCGGTCAGCGGACAGATGAACCTGGTCAGCGAGTGGCTTCCGGGGTTGCCTGCCGAGCGCCTCGATCTTGTTAAACGTTCCATGCCCAACCACGGGTTGAACGCCCGTCCCCTGGATCTCTTCGAAAATGGAACGCCGCGCGCGTGGCTGCTTTCAAAAGGGGAAGGCGCCGCGGCACGGCATATTGTGGCCGTGTTCAATTGGGACGCGCAAAAGGAACAGAAGATAAAGGTGCCCCTTGCCCGGCTGGGTACGGGATCCCTCTCCTGTTTTGAGTATTGGAGCAACCTGCCTGTTGCAACGGGAGGCAACACCATAGAATGTGTGCTGCCGCCCGCGTCCTGCAAGATTTTTGCCCTGCGACAGGTGGTGGATCATCCCGTGGTTGTCAGCACGTCACGCCATGTTACGCAGGGCATGGTGGATCTACTGGAAGAAGAATGGGATGAATCCTCCCGGACGCTATCTGGCGTCAGCCGGGTCGTAGGCGGCGACCCCTATGAACTGCGTATCGCGCTGCCGCCGGATGCCATCTATAACGCTATCACTCATACCGAATGCGAGGGGGGAATCATTGTCACCCGGTCCGTACAGGATGCTGTGGCCCGGGTCCGTATTGAAAGTGAGACAAGCGCACCAGTAGCCTGGCGCCTGATATTCTGAGGTGGGCTTTGTCTACAACCCGCTTTGAATTCAAACAAATCCCCGGAATTTGTGGAATAGAAATGTTGGAAGAACGCCGGTCTTACCCGTTTTTACCTTGTAAATGAGGTTGTATTCTCCCAGGGTTTGTGATAGACTGTTGCTTACTTAAAATTGATAATGGGTCTCAAGAGCATACAATTGAGAAAAAACAGGTGTGTTTGTTCAACGGGTTATCAGGGAAGCGTTTCTAGAAAGGGAAAATGTTATGTGTACAATGCGACGACTCGTCTCGACAGTAGGAATACTGTTACTGGCTGTACCAATGGTTGTAATCGCGCAGCAGCCGACCAGTTATTCGCCGGTGGCCTTGACCGAGCCTTTTGAGGCGGTTAAAACACGCATGGAAGCCGCGAAACCGGAGGTGATGCAGCGGCAGATGGACCTTCTGGAGGAACGGTATGATCTTAGTGACAGCCCGATACCCGGTGTGGCCTCCGCAGGCCGTGGCAAGCCGGTCCAGGGTGGTGTCCGCGTGAAACTGCCTGAAGGGGTCAGTTGGGAAGATCTGGCGAATATGACTCCCGAGGAAGTCAAATCCAAAGACCTGTGGCCCAAGGGCTTTTTGCCTTTGCCGCATCCCAACCATGCGGATGGCGGCATGGTGTTTCCGCAATTCCAAATTGATGAAATCAACCGCCAGGAGGGCCGCGACCTTACCCGCTTTGACATGGATCTGGATATGCCCGAGCATTTCCTGCCGGAATTTCCGCCGGCCATCTACCTGACAACCCGGCCTGATTTGGGCGATGTGTCCCAAGGCCAGACCGTGACGTTGATGAACTACTATGAAATGTTCAACGGTATTCTGAATCCGAAGCAGCTCGAAGGGCTTCGTTTGCTGGTTACGCCCTTCCCGCAGCAGCAGTTCAACCAGACCGAAGACCGGCGATCCGCGCTGCCCAGCCGCGGCGTGACCTGTTTTGACTGTCACGTCAACGGTCATGCCAATGGCGCGACCCACCTGGTGGGTGATATCCGCCCGCAGGAGCACCGGCACCGGCTGGACATTCCGCCGCTGCGCGGTGTGAATGTACAGAGCCTGTTCGGATCGCAGCGCGCTCTGCGCAGCATCGAAGACTTTACCGAATTCGAACAGCGCGCGGCTTATTTTGACGGCGACCCTGTCATAGCCACCAAGAAAGGCGTCAATGTGATTGAACGCGGCAGCCAGGCTCATTTCATGGCGGAGTTCCAGTCCATTCTGGATTTCCCGCCAGCGCCCAAGCTGGACCTTTACGGAAAACTTGATCCGGAGAAGGCGACGGAGCAGGAATTGCGCGGCGAAGCGCTTTTCATCGGCAAGGCAAAGTGCGCCGAGTGCCATCCCGCCCCTTATTATACCGACGGCACCATGCACAACCTGAAAGCGGAACGCTTCTTCAATGAGCAGATGGTCAACGGGCGCAAGGCCAGCGCGGACGGTCCCATCAAAACTTTCCCCCTGCGCGGCATCAAAGAATCGCCCACGTACATGCATGACGGCCGGTTGCTGACCTTGGCCGACACGGTTGAGTTCTTCAATCTCATTCAGGGATTGAAACTTACCGGCCAGGAGAAGGAAGACCTGGTAGCCTTTATGCTTTGCCTGTAAATCCGTTTTGCTGACACAACCGGGCCGGTCCGCGATTGCCACGGGCCGGCCCGGTTTTATTTATGGCGGGGAAAGACGGGATTAATGGCGCGAACGGCTACCGAAGGCCGCCAGCACCATCAGGCTCGCGCCGATGAGGAGCAGGTCGCCCAGCGACCGCCTCAATCCTTCCGGCGTCGGCATTCCGGGGCTGCATTCACAGGCGCCGCCGCAGCAAGAATCTTCGATTTCCCCTTCACCATAGACATAGGCGGCAAAGGTGACGCTCTTGCTGATCTCCTCGCTTTGGACCATGTTGTCCGGCAGCACGTTGGAAAGGAAGCAACTGCCCTCAATGTTATAATCTTGATTGCCGCGTACGAGAATGCCTTCCACAACACCGTCCAGGGCGTTGAAGACTGGAGAACCCGAGTTGCCGGCGTAGTCATCCGTGTTGGCGGTGAAATAGCCCCGTGAACTGTTGTCCCGCACCAGGGTGTTGGCGCCGAAGGCGATCTTCTTGGGGAGGCCGGATGGGTGGCCGATAACGCCCACGGGTGTGCCCACCGCAACCGATCCTTCCGTCCGCAAAGGCAGCGCCGCCGCCACGGTTATGGGGCGGTCCACCCGGACGATCGTGAAATCATGGGTGCTGCTATATTCGCGGGCAATGATTTCCGTGCCTGTGTAGATTTGGTCGGCGTTGAACGTAAGCACGGGCGTTGTCGCGTCCTGCATGTCAAAGCCGAAGACAAAACGTGTGGAAGACAGATCTCCCTCCCCGATGCAGTGGCCGGCTGTCGCTATGATATCGTCACCGACTTTAAAACCGGTGCACCAGGCCGCGGTAGGCTGGTCGGCAAAAGGTTCTCCCGCGCAGGGGGGATACCCGCTTATCTCGTAGGCATAAGCGGCCAGGGTATAGGTGCCGTCGCCGTTGTTTGTAAGCGCATAGGAATCCGTCAGGGCACAGGTGGCCGCAGCCCAGGCGAGCCGGTCCGGGTCGGTTTCCTGGTAGACATCGATGCGGTCATCCGTACCGTAGACCACTTTGCCGCCGCCGGGCAACGACTTCTGATCCCAAGGCACACGGCTGAGTTCGGTCCGGCCCGACCACTGGCCAGTTGCTGTTCCTGTGTCTCCGGTCCACGCTGTCGGCATCAGGATCATGCCGCAAAAAAACAAGAGTAGCGTGTAAACCGCACGTTTTGAGAAAAACCGGTCAGCGCCGTTTGGTGTCGACATTGTTTTGTCCTTTCAGAACAGGGTGACAACCTGTTTTTGGGTTGAGTACGTCCGGGAAATACTAGCACATAAGCGTTTGTTTTTAGTAGTCTCTCAGCTCGTAGCCGCGATAAAAAACAAGAAGTTGAATCGTTGCATGGATGCTGTTTTGGAGTGCGCGAGCCATGCTTGCGCACTCCAAAAGATGTAAAACATTGGGTTTTGGGCAATGCCCGTGTTGGAAGTATAAAGACATTTGTTTCCGGGAAGACCGTTTTATGCCATAATAGACAGGCACGGTTGAAATATAGGTTCATAAAGCCGGGGACGTTTGGCGCCCGTTGAGCGGGGTGAACCGCTTTTTGAACGAAAAAGGTTTCATAGGTTTGTTAAAAAGGGTTATCCCCGGCGGTTTTATGTACGTTACCGGTATGTGAGCGTGCCTTATGCTTAAGCCGAAAATGAATGCGGCCGGAAGCACAAAACGGACAAAACGGACAAAACGCATGACACCGACGCGCGTGAATATTTTACTGGGCGTGCTGCTGGTTTTGTCTCTGGGATTCGGGTTGCACCAGAGCTTTGCCCTGAAACGTCTTCAGGTCGTTGCCGGGCCTGAAATTTCACAAAAGGCCCTTGGCAGTTCTCAAGGCCGGCTTTTTGCCTTCGGCCTAGACCGTTCAGGGCGCGGCGGCGAAGACGACACAGAAGACAATGATACGCCGGCGGTAGCGACGGGCACGGAATTCGGATCGGCGGACGGCGAAAAAAGTGCGGTTGGAATGGCAAAATCATCGCAGGGAAAGGATGTTTCGGGAAAGGAAAGCACGGGCGCGAATTCCGCTTTACAGGTGGGCACCGGGAACGGCAAAGAATCAGCCGTCGGCGCTTCCGGGGGGTCCGATTCCAGCAAACGCCGCCGCACCGGGGGCAAGGCAGGGGGACAGTCCGCAAAACAGGAGGCCGAACGCGCGCAACGCACCGCAAAGTCCAATTCCCTGGTGGTCCAGGCCCAGGACCTGATGAGGACCGGACAGTATGACCAGGCGGAAGCGTTGTTGCAGCAGAGCCTGGAAGAAGATGTCCAAAACCAGTCGGCCTGGCAGCAAATGGCCCGTCTTCAGCATAAAATGGGGTATACGGAAGCGGAAATAGACACCTACCTGCAGTGGATGGAGGCGAGCCCGGCCGACGCGGCCCCCTATTATAAACTTGCGTCCACCTACGCGGCGCTGGGACGCGATGATGACGCGCGATACTACATAGGCGAATATGAGGCGCGCTCGGGCAACGAGGTGACCAACTATACCCTTTCGGCCTCCCTGTACCGCCAGATTGAGGACCGGGAACAGGAGGGGCGCGTATTGTCCCAATGGCTGGCGGCGGCGCCGGAATCTGTGGATGCGCAACAGGCCTGGGCGGATTATAATCGCCGGACAGGCGGTTATGATGTCGCCTTGTCCCAATACGAAGCCCTGGCGGCCGTTATGCCGAATAATCCCATGCTTTACCGCCAGATGGGCGACATTTATCGCCGGGTGGGGGACTACGCGCAGGCACAGTCGAATTATGAAGCCGCTTTGAATCTGAGGCCCAGCGACATCGACACCCTGGGCAGGCTGGCCACGGTGCACATGCAAAACGGCGATTATGAGGGCGCCCTGGGCGCCTACAGTGAAATCATCGCCCTTGAGCCCGGCTCGAATGCTGCGGAAAACGCGCAGCGCTACATAAACAATATCGAACAGCAACTGCAGTATAGCCAGACTGTTTCCGGAAATTGAGCCTGTGCGGCGGGTTAGCGTTTATACCCCCGGCAGGGGAACGGTGATCCCCGCCTGGGGCATCAAATAGCACGTCGGATGCGCAATGCCGGCCTGCCGGAAATGTTCCCGCGCGCGCGTCAAGGCGGATTCCAGGGTGTCGGCCTTTTCCATCCGCAGCAGGCCGGTATCGCTTTCGGAAAGTTCGGAGATCAGGAGGGTCCGTGGTCCTTTCTCCAGGGTGGACAGGGCGGTCTGGCCGTTGATATCGGCCTGTTCCCGCAAGGCGGCGATGACTTTTTCCGGCTCCCCCATCTCCAAATAGCGCCGGTAACCCGCCCCGCCGAGTCCTTCCGGCGCGGGCGCGCGCAGAATGACGCGTCCGTCGGGCTTCAACGCGGCGCAGGCGTTTACCAGGGCCTTGTGGCTTTGAATGAAATTGGGCGCGTCATCGATGGAGGCGATCACGAGGTCTGCCCGCTCCCGAATGGGCACGCAGAAGACCTGCGCGGCAAGGGTGCATGCGGCCCGGTGCGCCGCGTCCAGTTCTCCGACATACAAGCCGCCGATATCCCCCGTTGCGGTAAGCACGGTATTGACGATGAAATCCGGGGGGTGCAGCCGGGCCGCTTCCAGCAGGTCTTCCGCCACGGGGTTCCCATCCAGCGCCGCGATGCGCACCCGGGGGTCCAGGCGCGGTTCCGTCGGGTGCAGGTTCAACGCGTGGTTGTGCGCGATGGTTTCGGCTCCGGCGAGGCCGGGCACCAGGGCCTTGCGGCCGCCGCCGAACCCGGCAAAATAGTGGGGCACCACGGACCCGGTCAGAATGAGCCGGTCACATTCGCAGGCCTCACGGTTCAGGTATACTTCCGTGCCCCGTGCTGTCCGCCCGGCGTATGCCAGGTCTTTCGGGTTCCGGGCATCGTGATTGCGGCATCGTTCCCGGAACCGTTCATAAACGCTCGAACCCAGTATGCGGCATTGTTCCTCCGCCGTTGCGGGCCGGTGTACGCCCAAGGCGAAGAAAAACCAAATGTCCCGTTCCGCAACCCCCTGCTTTTCCAGGAGGCGGAGCAGTTCGGGAAACAGCAGGTGCAGGCCCGCCTTCCGCGACGCGTCGGGCACGGCAATGGCTACCCGGTCGTGGGAACGAAAGCGCCCCATAGCGGGGCCATCCATGCCGACGGGATGTTCCAGTGATTCCCGGAGCGCCGCGACCGGATTCGGGAGGGGTTCCAGCGGGTTCGGAACCAGCGTGTCCAGCAGGCGCGCCCGGGGAGCGAGGTCATGCAGGGTTTCCCGGTTGATTGGAAGTGTCGTGCTCATGGCTTCTCCGGCGCCTTTGCGCCTGCGCCCACCTTGCTGGCAATACGGACTAGTTTCTGAACTTCCGCCTCGGTCAGGTGAATGCCGGGGAGGGCGGCGGACGGTTGCTGTAAAAAAACCTGGAGATAGGCCGGCAAACCGGGGTGCTTCCGTCCATCAAGCAGTTTCCAGAAAGCCCCGAGCGTTTCCGCATTGCGCAGTGCCGGAAAACGGGCCGGCTCCCGCAACATCCGTGTGAGCAGGGCCGCGTTTGTTTCCCCTTTAAGTCCGGCCAGGACGGCTTCGGCCGGGGCAAGATTCTGCACCAGCGCCTGTTTGCCGCCCGGCAGGTCATACTCGCGCGTTAGGACGTTCTCCAGCAATACCGCCTGCTCCGCTTCCGTTGCCCGTGCGGCCAGTTCAAGGCAGGCCCGCGCCGTCTGTTCCAAATCGACCGGCGCCCCCTGTCCGGGCAGGACAGTCAACACCATTTCCAGCGCCGGGCTTGCCTGTTCCGGTTGCGCATAGATGGCGAGCATGTCCACCACTGAAGCTAATGGCAGCGTCTCCAGGCGGCTTTTACCGGTGAGGGACAGGCGGCGGCCAAGGGCGGTCCAGGGAAGGCCGGCTCCGGAAACGTGTACCAGGAAAAACAGCCCGGTGGCCATTTTATCCGGCCCCCCATCCAGGAGGAACCGGGTATAGGTTTCGATGCGTTCCGGGCTGGCCGGCGTCTTGCGCGTGTTCAGCAAATCGCACAGGCAGTCCCATGCCAGGGTGAAGGGAACCGGCACGCCCTTTTCCGGTGGGAAATTCACCAGACGCTGCCCCTCGACCACACGTTCCGGCAGGAAATTTCCTGTGGGAAAGTTGTCCGCGGGATAAAATTTCCCGCCTTCCGAAACGAGCAGCAGGATACCTGTGCTTTCTTGATCCGGCATCCACGTGGCGGTGGTGAGTCCGTCAAAAATAAGCCGGTGCAGCCCGGTTTCCGGGACGCTTTGCTTTACAAGCATCAGGACTTTGTAGGGAATCAAGGGCGGCGGCGCGCCCTGTTCCATCCGTCGAACATCCGAAGGACGCAGGGTATGCGAGATTTGCTGCACTTTTACGTGGGCGATGGCGTCAAAGCGCCCGGCAAAGACGCCCGCAGGGTGCTGGGGTGATGCGGGCGTTTCAGCCCGGGCCCCAACCAGGGCAAGGAGAAGGACTCCAGAACAGGCTGCCAGGGCTTTCAGCATGGGAGAACACTCCCATATCCGGCTGTTCGGGCTTGGCCCGCAGGGTTCTTAAAAATCAAGGGGGTCTTCATCATTGTCCCCGGGGTTCATTTGATTGTGCAGGCAGATGCGCCAGACGAGGGCGAAAATAAGCAGGTCTATCAACACGAGGGGGAGGTCTGTCGCGGAATAGCCCGCGAGCGTGACGGCGCCTCCTCCTTCCAGGAGGACCGAGCGCAGTTCAATCAGCATATACTGGAGCAGGGCGACTGCGAGGGGAAGAAGGGTCCACTGGAAAAAGCGTCCCAGCGGGGCAAGCGCGGTGGGCAGCTCGCGCCATTCGAGCCCGCCCCAGAACATAATGGCGCCCCCCACGGGAATTGTTGCCATATGAACCGCGAGCAGCAGCAATTCAAGCGTTGCCGCCACATCCGTCTGTTCCGCCTGCATCAGGCGTGCGCAAATGTCCGTGATGGTGACAAGCAGCAGGTTTAGAATTAGCCAGGGAATGAAGAATCTGCGAAGGGCGTCGTGCCAACCCTTGTATTTCCAGAGGGGCCGGGCAATTCCTGCGCCGAGGGCGGCCAAAAAGACCGCCTGCACGGCGCTGGCCGTTACCGCCAGGTACAGGGTCAGCGCGAGGCGCAACAGCGATGCCGCGGGCGCCGGCAGGACGGGGGTGTCGCCACCGCCCAGGAGATGCGCCAGTATCCTGTAAACGGCCAGGATCGCCAGGCTGGACAACAGATAGAGGGCGACAACGCCGGGCTGACGCCGCAGGTCGTTGACCGCCTCTTTGAACAATTTTTGCATGGCTCTACTGCCTCTCCAGCGCCCTGATGAGCGATGTCGCGGCGGGTGCCGCCTTGACCCTACGCTCTCCATACCCTATACGTATGCGTGTTACCGTCGGGCATATTGGCGTGCGCTGTATGTCCTGCCGTTGAAACGAAGGTATTATACGCGCGCGGTGTGCGGCCGGCAAAGCGTCATTCCCCCACAATATACCCCTCCTTTTCCAGGGCGGCCTTCATCTCGGACCGGGAAAGTCCCTGGTACCGCAGTGTCTTGTGGGGGTCAACCGGCGTCACATGCTTGTGCCATTGCCGCTGATGCTCAATCTCCGCTATTACCAGCGGGTCGTCCGACTCCACGACATGATAGGTGCGCAGCCGGACCTGTTTCGCCGTGCCGCACCAGTCCCGCAGCGTGATCAGCACGTTGTCCGGGAGCGGGCCCCGGTTATGGTTCAGCAGAAAGGAGATGAACCCATCCGCGGGATGCCCCTGCTGCATGGCATGCAAAAACGCGTCGCGCGTCAGCTTGTAAATAATGACGGGCTGCTCGCTGACCCGGACAGCGAAGGTGTCCAGGGGGGTGGTGAGCAGGGGGTCGATATCCTGAAGGGCGGCGGCCACTTCATAATTGGGCTGCACCACGATGCCGCCCGACCAGGAAGGATACTGCTCGCGCAGGGCGGTGGGGATTTCTCCGGACAGCAGGGCGCGTCCCAGCAGGGTGATCTGGAAGCAGGGAGTGTCCCCCGCGTATCCCCGGGCCGCCACACCCAGCCAGTAGAAACTTTCTTCCAGGGCGCGCGCCAGCCGTGTTTCCAGGCGGCCGCCGCCGCCCGGCGCGACATACTCGTAATGCGTTCCCGTCGACTTGAGCGCCGGCGCTGCCGACTGGTCAGAATAACCGCGCGCGTAGGCAATGAAATCCATGATGGAATACCAGGCGTCCGGGCGCAATTCCTCGAGCGCCTTTTCCAGGATACCCCGTGCCGGGGCGATATCGCTTTGGGAAGTCAGCCAGTCATAAAGTAGCCGGTGCCGGTCCAGCCGGTCCAGGTCCACAAGCGTTTCCACGTCGCCCGCGCGCAGCACATTGTCCACCCGCGCAATCCAGCCGAGTCCTTCCGCGGCCCACAGGCACGTGTTTAACGAGGGCTCTTCTTCGTCGGAGCGGATTTGCTCCAGCCGCCGCCGGTCCTCGCGGAAAAGTTCCCCGTCGTTGCGCAGGCGCGCAGGGCGGGCCGCGATCGCCGCGACCACGCGGCAGACAGTTTCGGAAAAAATCATCCCCTCCGAACGGGTCGCCTCCACGTCGTCGCGGAACTCCTTCAATTTTGGTGACGCGTCCCGCGAACGTTCCTTGTTGGCACGGTAGTAGTCCCGCACTTCCTTCAGCAGCGCCACTGCCCGTACCAGCCGCTGTTCCCCGTCGAAACGGAACAGCTCGAAACAGGCGCAGCCCGCGAGCAGTTCCGATAGCGCCTGTTCCGCTTCGTACTCGGAGCGTTTATGCATCGCGTAGATCTGGGAGATGGACAGGATCCCGTCCCGGGACTGCCACAGCGCGTCAAATAGGTCCCGCGCCCGGGGTGAAAAATCACACCCGGCGACATGGTGCAGGATCGAATCGGGCTGTCTGTACAGGCGCAGCAGCACCTGCTCCGCCATGTCTTTCTTGGAGAGATCGGCGTCAAGTTCCAGTCGTTCTTCCAAGGCCTGCAGGTCGAGATCCGGCAGGGACCGCACGTGCTGCTTGAGTGCGTCGACATCCCCGTGGCTTTCCAGGCCCACCAGAATGCGCTTCATTGCCTGGAACCCTTCCGGCACAAGGCGGATGCGGGTCAGGTCGGTGTAGAGCAGCTTGTGGTTCACATCCACCAGGTACTCGATTTCCTCCACGGGCATATCGAGCTTCTTCGAAAGAAAACGGGGCGTCAGTCCCGTGCGGCTGTTTTGGGCCAGTTCCTTCGCGATCAAAAACGCGGCGCGGCCCATCCCTTCGAGCGATGCCAATAAACTCGCGCTGTGCCGCATGGTTATACTTCCTCCTGCCGGAATACGGAAACCCCGGAAAAATAATCCTACATTATATAAAATAAAGGGATTTTTGGACAAGTGCGGGGATCGTGTCCGTTGCCGGCCCCGGGTGCAGGCACCGTCGGGCCTTTTGTCCTGGACGCGATTAAAGTACAAAAAGGGCCAACTGCGGCGCCATTAAGCAAGGTGTCTTTTTTGTCCTTTGCGTCCTTTATTTCTATTCGATTCTCCCTGAAGCCTTTTCGTAAAGAACTTCTTGTTTTTTCTGATAGCATATTTTCGATAATCTACCAACACAGGCATTGCCAGCAACCCAGAAAGAATACATTCTGAGTATGTTGTTCACACTTCAGTGTGCGTGTTAACACAAAAGTCGTGAACAACTTAGCACGCTAAAGCGTGAACAACATACGGAACTTCTTGTTTTTGTTGACAGTAAATTTTCCATAAGGTACTACGCTTCGTCCGGGACTTCGCCCGGAAGAAGTGGCGCCTTTGGCGCAACCGAAACGCAGCATCTCAGTCAGAAACAAACACGTGAA
>Ga0123335_1000746_pt1 | contig 55217 bp, 35 predicted proteins | sample BiotimSIPDNA_2_FD_89707 | JGI IMG/M metagenome (GOLD analysis project Ga0123335, IMG submission 89707) | Anaerobic biogas reactor microbial communites from Washington, USA - Biogas_R2 time_0 SIP DNA | ecosystem: Engineered > Bioreactor > Anaerobic > Unclassified | place: Washington, USA...
CTGTCCTGATGAATTTGCCTTGGTGGTAAATTCACGGACAATCGCTTTGTACCGTGCACCGGTTATCGCATATATGTCAAAATTTGACAGAACCGTGGTTCCGTTGATCGCTACATTGAACACCCGTTTTCCGGTTGCTGTCTGGTAAAGCTCAGCCATATGAAGACGAACGGTGTACTCTGATGATGCAGTGAGTCCGGGAATCGTGTAGGTTTGAGTCCCGTAACGTTCACTCTGGTATACTGCATGCGGTGCAGGATCGCTGACACCTGAGAGATCAATTGCGTCTGTAATGGTACGCATCGTGCCGCCGCTGACGAACTGATCAGCGGTAAAAGGAGAAACAGCGCTGTTGCTTCCGCAGTTGATCTGATACTCTGTTAATGGCTTCTCCAAAACTGTGACAGATGCTGTACCACTGATGTTGCCGCTTGCAGCTGTTACGACGTAAGTTCCTGCCGTTATTCCTGCATTAAAGAGTCCGTCGGAACTTATTGTGTTGCCGCCGCTCACACTCCAGGTAAAAACCGGCTGTATTTCCAGCGGATTGCCTGATTTATCATAACCGACAGCTGAAAACTGCGCTGTTGCAGATGCATTTATTGAAGCACTTGACGGAGAAACGACAATTGAGTTCAATAACGCTGAATTAGAAAATTTTGCTGTTATGTTCTTATTACCATTCAGAAAGACTGTCACCGGATTTGAAATTCCACTGATATCACCACTCCAGCCAGCGAAGGAATACCCGTCACCGGGAGTCGCGGTCAGCGATACTGTTGAGAATTTATTGTATGTAGATTGATCTGGAGTTTTTGCTACTGATCCATTTTCTGCAGTGACGTTCATTGTATATGTTTCAGTACCATAGATCCCCCCTGCAGGATCGAGATACGACATGCCGAGTTTTTGTGTACTTGTTTCGACATCAGATTGATTTGCTGCGTTCCAGTAAAGTTTCCTGGAAACTGCTGTCGGGCTTACATCTGCATCATTTATCGCGACATTAAGACCGATTTGACGATATCTGCTGCTTGTAAAATTGTTAAGGCTGCTCCATGGTATCCTGGCCTCGATAATGTAGCCGTCAGCTGTCTCTATTTTAGAGCCCGCAAAGCCCGACACCGCCCGGTTGTGTGTAAGGATCCAGGCCTGAGGAACCGAAGCATAACTGATGGCAATGCGATGATCGTATTCACTCATATAACTAGAACCGCGTGCATTTGTAACATCATACTGCTTCGGATACGTGCTGATATAGAGTTCGATACCCTCGCCATTGGGGATCGATGATCCGGTAGCACCGTTTGTCAACTTGACATTATCACGTACATGCACTCCAACATAAAGGTTGGTTTCATCCCACATGAACATGCCGGTGAGACTGCAATCAGAAGGTCCATTCCAGTTGTTGCCGCTTTTTACCTGATCTGCGGCATCAATTGAAATCGGATTGGCATAAGACCATTCTGTCATGTCGCCGTCAATTGTCACAGCTTCAGGTGCGATTCGAATGACAGTTGTCGCACGGTATGGAATAGCTGCAAGTTCGTAAGGTGGAGTGACCCCGCCGGCGGTCGCCCGCGTAAAGCTCCTCTTAACAGCGGCTATTGTAGTATTACCGGTAATAGTAATGTGGTTCATATCCATAATACCCACATTTTCATTTGCGCAAAGTACCATGTACGTAATAAGATATGGTGGAATATCCATTATATTACAGGCAACAGCATCAATTGCGACAGGATCTTTACTTGCAAGGATCAGGTTCATGGTAACTGAGTTTCCGCTTACAGGCCCCTGACCCTCCATCGGGGAAATCGCGTCCATGAGTGTAAGATCCGGCACACGGCAGAGAACGTGATCAAGAATTTCACGTCTGATATCATTATGTAAACCGCCTTTATTGGTATTGGAACCCGGAGTATTCCAGAGCGACCATGATGGAACACCTATACCGATATTCTTCAATGCCCCCGTATACCCTGCATGATAATGCGTTTTCATTTTAGGACAGTTGATAACGACATCTGCCAGATAAATCCGCTCCGCAACCTGTTTGACTGTATTGTCAGATGCGCCATCGGCAAGCACGAAGTAATTAGTAGGGCAATCGCTTAGACTATTGAGGTCAACCAGAGCTACACCTGGGAAATTTGCTTCGGTAAAACCCTGCGCGGCCATAATCTGTTTTGTGTTGGCTGAAGAAGAATTTGAGGCGCATCCTTCGGCAATAGTGATAGCCGCGCCGTCATTGACAGCTTTGATCTGATCAACAAGCGCTCTTACCATCTTCCAATCGGTAACGGCCGCAGTACTGTTCGACACAAGGTTGGGCTTTATAAGAACCGTTTTTCCAGGACCCACAAGATTACTGATGCCCCCTGGACCTAACGCGGCTTCCAGAGCCTGGGAAACCATAGAATTGTAATTGACAGCATCATCCTTAATGATGGAAACTGTAGCCGGTTGAGGAAGCTCTCTTACCGGAACATTGATGGTCTGCCCCGCTCCAAAAACGATGGAAGCGGTGATGCAGACAATTAATGCGGCACTGCTGATGCTTAGTCTGTCCTTGTACCTCATACAAATTCTCCCTTGTATATGTTGATTTGTTTACCTTACTATAATAAACCCATACCAGTACCCCATGATAACTGCTGCACTCAGGGTAATTGCCAGAAAAAATGAAATTCCCCTCACCCCGAGAATTGATGAGAGGAAAGTGATATTACTGATTTTTGTTGCAGGCCCTGCGATAAAAAAAGTCAGAGCAGCACCACGGTTCATTCCGGAATTTACAAGTTCATGGATAAATGGAATAGTATTGCCGCCGCAAAGATATAAAGGAACACTCAAAACTGCAGCAATAACTACCGAAAAAGGATTGCCTGAACCAAGCAGCCCCTCCACAACCGACGGGGGTATAAACATCTCGATTGCAACAGAAATCACTATTGCAAGAAGAAAATAAGGCGTTGAGAAACGAAGGAAATGGGTAAATTCCCTCAGGAACCCTTTAATTGAACCCTTTAGGGGTACCATATTTTTTGCTTTTCCATGACCACGCCCATCGCCCGACGGCATTAAGAGTGTGACAGGTACCAGAAGAGCCTCTTTATTCATCCTGCTGAGAATCAGGATAATGCACCCACCGGTTATTCCAAGCAATAAGGCACTGAAGAGCCGTGCAAATGCCATCGAATAACCGAATACTCCCGCCGTAAAAATAAACAGGTTGGGATTAATCAGTGGCGTTGAAATGAGAAATGAAACTATTGTTGCAACAGGAATTCCAGCAGCGGTGAGCGCCCCTGTTATCGGCAGTGCCCCATAGAGTCCGATTGGAGAAATAACTCCTAATAGCGCACCGGCCAGGATACCGGGAAAACCGTACAATAACCGGCTTTTTTTAATTTTTTCAATAGACAAAATCTGCGTCACTGCCGATCCAATCGCAATTCCGCCAATCCAATACGGCGCAATATGAAGCGACAGCGATAACGCTTTTTTCAAAAAAATAACCATACTACAGAGGGCAGATTCCATAGCTTACCTGTATATCACTGTTTACGGATGCACTCAACAAGCGGTATTCTACACGTGTATTACATTAGATGGTGTCTTGCATTAGATGTCGTTCTGGATCAAATGAGGTAGACCGATAATTATCTATTGCCATTAAAATTTGTATATTGACCAATAAGCTATGTATAATATACTAAAAAAAAGCAAAATTGCCACATGAAAATCTCTCAGTACAAACATTCCTGTAACCTGTTATCCAGAACCAAAATAAAACAGCAGGTAAACACTGTAACCTGCTGTCTTCTAAAATGAGGGTACTTGAGCTTTGTTGCGTTTATGCTTTATACATCCGGTCAAAAGCCTGCTGGGCATCGACAAGTGCAGCCCGCAGCATATCCTCTGCACGGGCAGTCTCCCGGTTTTCCAGATGAGTTAAAAGCGCCTTTTCATCGATCTTCTGAGCTGCCTGATCACAAGCCTCCCATGAGAGTATACTTCTGATAACGCGATCTATAGCCTGTGTGACATTATCATAAGCACGGGGCACCATATCATGACCTTTCCAGCGCTTATAGCCGGCTGTACGGATCAGTCCTGCCAGAGTGATATTCATACCATTTATACGGGTGCCATGATCGATATCATATTTGCCCGGACCGCCTAAGATGATTCCATCATTATATCCCTGGCTGTTAAGATGCATATGAACCAGAGCATCATTATCAATTTCTTCTACTGTATCATTAACAAGGTCCAGCCCGATCATCTCGGAATGACCGAATTCTTTATTAACACCCTTTTTGGCACGAGTGACAGAAAATTCCTGTTCGAGTTTATACCAGAACATAATCGCGCTTGCAACAGTCGGCAGCAGCATTGCAGGATGACCCTCATTGGGTTTCGGTTCGATCGCAATGTAAAGTTTTCCACCCGCTTTTTCCTCATATTTGCAAAGACCGGCAACACTCTCTTTCAGATTCTGATACATGGTCCTTACGCCAATGGAAGCAACATCATATCCAAACGATCCGTTCCAGAGAACCAATGTAGGTGGGATATCCTTGTGCCAGGCCTTTTTCATGAGTCCATAAGCCAGATCGACAGTCTTTAAACCAAGCTCACGTGCGGCAGCAACCTCTCTTTTATCTGGAGACGCTATACCACCGTAAGCAAAATGAGAGTGAGCTCCGGGAGTAATCATCGCCAGAGACATCTTTGCATCGATGAGTGCATCCGCAAGTGCACCAGCTGATTTCTCATCAATTTCACTGTTGTAATGAACTTCATATCCAAGTTCGACATTATCAGGGAGGCGGGGCGCAATGCGTTCTTTGATAATCCCTATTGTCTTAACTGTGTCAAGGTTACGACTGTTCCACTCCTCACGGACATCACCCGGAACAAATCCACCTTTACCGGGATTAAAAGTCCACCTGCATATACTATGCAATGATTTTTGCTGCGACATTTATGATATTCTCCTTATCTGGTTTATTTCAATTTCGATATATTCATGTCTTTTTCAGGCATTTCTGTTTATCGCCAGAAATTAAAGCGGCTCTGAAATAAGTACAACCGCCTGTCATCGGCCTTTCCCACGTCTTGACCACTGATCAAGCGCTACGGCAAAGACCAGTACTGTACCCAGCACAATCTTCTGCGTCTGAGCAACCACACCCATCATCGACATCCCATTTTTAATCGAGGCCATGATAAGTGCCCCTAAAATCGACATGCCGATCGCCCCGCTTCCACCGGCCAAACTTGCGCCGCCAATAACACATGCAGCGATGGCCTCAAGTTCCTTGAGATCTCCGATATCAGGAGCGGCAGCACTGAGCTCTGAGATGGTAATAATTCCGCAGATCGCCGAGAGCATAGTCATCAGACCGAATACAAGAACTGTATTCCTGGAAATTGAAACTCCTGAGTAACGGGCAGCCTGGGAATTTCCCCCGATTGCATATACATAATGACCAAAAGGCGTATTCCGTGAAATAAATCCGACCACTACGGCTGCTATCAACAGTACAACAGCCTGAATAGGTATGCCTTCGCCTTTGATAAGTGGAACAATTACTACTACTGCAATCAGAGAAATTACAGCCAGTTTGACAATTTCTGTCCACAGTGGTGTTTTAACCGGCAATTGAGCATTTTTAATACTGGCCCTGTTCATAAATGTAAGTATCACCGGCACAATGATTACAAGTGCCAGAATAAAATAGCTCAAATAGTCAGGTGTGAAATTCTGAGCAATTGCCTTGATCCATTCTGTACGAACCGGAATCGACTGCCGTGCCACATACTGAGTTACTCCCCGATAGGCGATTAGGCCACCAAGTGTGACAACAAATGCAGGAATATTAAGATAGTAAACCAATACTCCATGGAGGCAACCGACTAAAAAACCTGCAACAATAATAATTGTTACTGCTAAAACCGGATCCATATTCGCCTGGTCAATCAGTGCCGCTGTGATGGCTCCAAACATCCCCAGTGCCGATCCAACCGAAAGGTCAATATGCCCCAGAACAATTACCATTGTCATTCCAACTGAAAGAATAGCCACAACTGTCACTTGACGAATCAGGTTGGCAAAGTTTTCAGCCCTGAGAATATATCCCCCGGAAAGGGCATTGAATATTACAAGAATCAATGCCATCAGAAAAAACATGAACAGTATTCTCTTGTTGGTTGCTTTCCAAAGTTCTGATAAATATGTTTTCATTTGTAACCCTTTTTATGATCTGCTTGCAATTGTGATTATTGAGTTTACGCACCTACACCGGCAGCTATCCCCAGCACTTCTTCCTCAGTTGTTGTTCCATGTTTGTATTCCCCCTTTATCTGACCATTCTGGAGAACTACAATGCGGTGAGATACCCCGATAACTTCAGGAAGCTCAGAAGATGCCACAATAATACTCATACCCTCTGATGCCAACTGATGTATCAGTGCATAAATCTCCTGCTTTGCCCCTACATCGATTCCCCTGGTAGGATCATCAAGAAGAATCAGTTTCGGCTTTACCATAAGAAAGCGTGAAAGGATTACTTTCTGTTGATTTCCACCGGAAAGGTTTGAAACGCAGAAGGAAAGCGATGGCGATTTTATTCTGATCCGGTCAAAGTATCTGTTGCATTCCTGAAGAGAACGCGACTCATTTATGATTCCAAAACGGGTAAACTGATTTATAGATGAGATAATCATGTTATCTCTGACACTACCGGTAGAAAGCACTCCGTATTTCTTACGATCTTCGGAAACAAGAACTATACCCTTTGATATGGAATCAGCAGGATCTTTTGGTTCATATTTATTGCCTTCAAAGATTATTTTCCCTGAATGATTACCGCTGAATACACCATATATATAACTGAATAGAGCAGTGCGGCCAGCACCAAGAAGCCCGGCAACCCCCAGCACTTCACCTTCTCTACACTCAAGAGAGATATCGTTTATGATCGTTTTGCCGCGCTTCATCAGGGAAACATTTTCAAGCCGGAGAACCACCTTATCACCAAAGGGCTTCTGAACCGGAAAAACCTTGTCCAGTGTACGTCCGATCATATCACGGACTACAACAGCCATATCGAAATTATTATTATTATACTGGCTGACCACACAACCGTTTCGCATAACTGTTACTTTATCGGCCAGCACTTTTATCTCATTTAACTTATGAGATATATAGATTATCCCGAGCCCCTGCGCCTTCAGCGACTTAATGAGTGTGAAAAGCCTCTGCACATCACTTTCAGGTAAAGCCGCAGTAGGCTCATCAAAAATTAACAGTCTTGCTTTTCTGGAAAGAGCCTTTGCGATCTCAACCATCTGCTGTTCCCCGATAGTGAGATCACCTGTAACAGCATCCGGGGGAATGGTGGAACCCAGCTTCTTAAGGATCTCTAATGACCTTTTGTGCATGGTCACAAAATCTATAAGACCATTAACACGCGGCTCATATCCAAGAAAAATGTTTTCTGCAACAGTAAGGTTATTGGCAAGAGACAGCTCCTGATAGATAACCTGTACCGAAGCATCAGAGCTGTCTTTTACAGAATGAAACCTCACCTCTTTATCATCGATTAACATCTGCCCTGTGTACATATTACAGGGCCACACCCCTGCGACTACTTTGATCAGGGTTGATTTCCCGGCACCGTTTTCACCTAACAGAGCATGAATCTCGCCACTATGGAAATCTACCGATACATTATCGAGTGCCCGTACTCCGGGAAATTCGATGGTCAGGTTTTTAATGGAAAGCAAAGCCATTGAAGTTTTTTATTTCCTTTATTAGAAACTGGTTATCCTGAAGTATTCAGGATAACCGGACCAGATACTTCAGATCAAAGATTTACTGTTTGTATACGAGATCTCTTGAGTGATAACCATCAGCAATAACGGTCTGATCCATATTTTCCTTTGTAACAGGAATCGGCTCGAGAAACACAGTGGAAACATCAGTCTTGCCGTTATTGACTTTTGAATTTATTCCCTGAACCTCTTCACCCCTGGCCATTGCCAATGCCGCATTTGCAGCGAACTCAGCCAGCTTTTTGATCGGTTTGTAGACTGTCACAGTCTGAGTCCCGTTGACTATATACTGACAATTAAGAAGATCTGCGTCCTGACCTGAAATCGGAACCTTTCCGGCCATTTTCTTGGCTTCAAGCGCTGCGATCGCACCCGCTGCAGTTCCGTCATTTGATGCCACAATAGCGTTGATTGTATACTTGGTAAGAGCATCTTCGGTGATCCTCTTTGCTTCGCTTCCCTGCCACTTATCACAGGCCTGATTAACCACAAGCTTAATCTTTCCGGCATCAATAGCTTCCTTGAGAACATTCATGTGACCCTGATCGACCATGGCGGCGTTCTTGTCACCGGGATCCCCGTTGAGCTTGAGATAGTTTCCTTCTGGAATAACCTTTAAAATTTCCCTGGCCTGTATTTCACCTACTCTGACATTATCAAACGACAAATAAAGGTCAGGCTCGGCATTGGAAATGAGCCGGTCATAGCAGATGACCTTGACCCCTTTTTTGTGAGCCTTTTCAACAATAGGTGCCGCAGCATCAGCGTTTTTGGGCACAACAACCAGAACTTTCGCCCCACGCACCAGCATATTCTCGCATTGCTGAATCTGAGTATTGGGATCTCCGGAAGCATCCTGAACAATCACCTCTGCACCCAGCCTCTTAGCCTCATCTTCAAACATCTTACGATCACGCTGCCAACGTTCTTCTTTAAGGTCTCCAATTGATAAACCTATGACAAGTTTATCACTGTTAACACTTTTCTTCCCGCACCCAGCGAGAGAAATGATACCACAAAGCATTATTAACACTAAACGTTTCATCTTTCCTCCTGTTAAAAAAAAGGAATCCATTGTATGTCTTGACTGATTAATCGATAAACATAAACCACTACAATCGATCTCCAAATTAATTTACTTAAAGATTGAGCCGTCAGTGTGATTATATGCTCAATATTTCAAAATTATACATTAGTAGTATCTGTATGTATAAGATAAAAAATAATGGGGAACAACGGGTAATGAAAGTAATTCATTTTGTTTCATTGTTGATATCAAAATATATCGCAGCCAGGACTGACTGCCTCTAATAAGCCCAAAGGCAGACATTGGGTATTAATCATACAAGAGCTAGCCTTGCCATCCAGCAATTTTTTGCAGGATTACAAATGCATAAGTCTTTTTTACTGTGATCTTGCTCTGCAAATTATATTGTTTTATTTCTAATGAGGAGAAAATGGTTAACAATCCCACTGTTAAAGAATTTATCAATCAAAACGCGATCAAAGAAGTTAAACTACACCTGGGCTGTGGCGGAGTAAAGTATCCTGATTTTATTAATATCGACCTTTATCCTTCAAATCCGGAGATAAAGGATGGTTCACGCAGTTTCTGTGTTGCAGATGTTTACTGTGATATCAGAAATCTTGTTCTTGAGCCAGAGTCTGTTGATGAAATTTTTTTATCCCATGTATTGGAACATTTTGTAAAATGGGAAGCTCAGGATGCTCTAAAAAACTGGTACACAATTTTAAAAAAAGGCGCATCACTGATAATCGAAACCCCTGATCTGCTTCGATGTGTGCTGATGCTTTTCCATTTCCAGAAAAAATACAGAAAAAATGCCAGAAGCCAGTTTTACGGCAATCAGACTGACAGACTGGAGTACGAAACACATCGCTATGTCTGGGATGCCCGGGAATTAAAAAGAGAGTTATTAAGTATCGGATTTTCCAGAGTAACTGTAACACACAAGCCAAAGACACATAAAAAATTCAGAGACATGAGAGTCATTGCAGCAAAATAAATGCACGATATGAACAACAGATACGTTTTTATGAAATCAATCCCTCCCGACAGGTTAACAACCTGAATGAAATTTATATTTACCGAAGAAAAAGCGCGTACTCACCACCGGGCCAGATCGCTTCGTGGCGGACTGATCAAAAACTACCATAAAGTCGTGGTTTTAAAATCCCTGGATAAAATCCCTTCCGCAGATTTCTGGTTTCACGGAATCACGCATGATTTTTCTGAACCGTTATCACCTCAACTTCAAAGGAAAATGGAGGAGTTTAAAGGAAAGATTGTTTTTTTTGGAAATGATGACCCGATGAGTTTTCCTTTAAACAGGATACCACTGTCATTGCAAAAGAAGGCATCTCTTTATCTGAGAAGCTGCTGGCCTTCTGATAAAGAAAAAATCGATCCCCTGATTATTGACAGAATCGGCTTTGTAAACCCTTTTCTGAAGCCTTCCGGATTAATGCCCGGAAAACTTCTTAGACAGAGGAATCTTACAGTCAGTTTTTACGGGGCTCCAACATCAGAATCCTGTTTCAACCGCGTCATGGCAATCAGGATGATTAAAGAGGCAGGCCTGCCCTTTAAAGGCGGACTGTTCAGAACGAAATCTGAAGTGCCGCCTGAGGATCTGGAGGTATCTGAATTACCGCTGAGCAGATATATGCAAATTCTCAATCAAACCAGATTCGGGCTTGTTCTTCATGGCTATAATCCTCTTTCATTCAGACTTTTTGAATGCCTGGCTACCCGCTGTCTTGCAATTGTACAGGATTTGAGCAGTTTGGATTTTTTAGATTGTGGTCTGAAGGCCGGTATTCACTTTATTAATGTGCGTAAAGATCTCTCTGACCTGGTTGAAAAAATCTCATACTATCAGCAGAACTTAGATGAGGCTCAGGTTATTGCGGATGCAGGTTATTTACATTTTAAAAATGTGTTCCAGTTCACCGGCGTGAATCTTCCTCAACCTCTTTACGAAAGAATGGTAGACTCCTGGAAAGGAATTGATTTGAAGAAAAGAGGGAAATTGACTTTAACCGGGGTCATACAGAGAATGGCGCTGCCGTTTATTCACAGCCTTTAAATCAGCCCGCTGTTAGATATTCCACCATCATATCAAATTCAGGCGGTCTTCCCGAAGATTAATTAATCAGTTCTGGCTGAGAAGCAACCTTCATGCTGTTTTCAAACGTCTCCACGACCATATCCACCGAAATATTCTGTAAGCATAAATTATTGCCCGCCATGCAGCTTTTCCCTTTCTGGCGGCATGGTCTACAGTTCACAGGTGAAATGCAGAAGTTTACATTTTTCCCCTTCGGATGAATTCTTTCAAAAAAACCGGGCCCCCAGATAACTGTCGTTGGCTTTCCGATAAGTGCAGCATAATGGGCAGGGCCTGAGTCGTTGCCGATAAATGCACGGCATTGTTCTATCTGGTTTAGAAGCTCCCCTACAGATGAGAGTATCTCAAAGGAAACCGATGGACAGCACCTGATTTTTTCAGGAATAACAATGCTTTGATATTCCTTCCGGGTTCCTATTACCCTTATTTTGTATTCCCTGCTTACCAGCCTGTCAATGAGTTCAAAATACCGGGGCCACTGGCGTGGTTGCCATGATGCAAACGGATGAATGACTATCCATCCGTCATCTAAACTCTTCTCTTCTATGCAGGGACTAAATTCGACTGATTCAGAAACTTCCTCAAATACTCTTCTGAGAACTTCAAAGTTGTGAGTATCTGTAGGATAACTAAGGGATTTATCGTAGAATAGATTTGCTCCTTTATAGACATAGTGCTCCAGTTCCTGCAGAAGTCCGATTTTTTGCCTGGATTTTGATTGATTTACCAGAAATCCGCCCCATATATTCATGCTCAGATTCAATGAGTGGCTGAAAGAAGTATTTCGGACAAATTTCAGAAGACCTGCAAAATCTTTAAAACTTCTGTTGTTAAACGGGATAAATGTGACTGGAATTGCCAGGTGATCGATAATTTCTTTATGTATTACCGGACTGATTAATACTATTTCGAAATTCTGCTTCACCAATTGCTGCAGAAAAGGGATAAGGAGGAAAAAATCTCCTAATTTGTCAAATTTGGTGATTAAAATTCTTTTAGGTGAATCATCCGGTCGGTTACGCAGAAAAAAACGGGAACTGACAAAGGTCCAGTAATATTTAGCAATTCGTAAAATCAGTTTTTGCATTGAAAAAATTAACCGGCTTTAAATACTTAAGGCATAGCTGAGAGCTATGCCTTAAAAGTAATATTCTGGATACTACGACAGGAATAATTTCTGTCTGTATAAACCGTTCTGGTTGCAGAGCTGCCGGTTTATTGAGAGACGAAGCAGGGTTGTTACAGATTCACCTGCTTATCCCTTCATTAAAACCGGTATTGAATCTTAAACTGATAATACCAGTCACTAGGCTTAATCAGGTTGTCACGAAAGACCTGATCAACAGGTCTTGTTGACCATAATTGCAAATGATCACTTGCAAACTGAACGATAAGTGAGATATCGGAAATATCTTTTTTGGCATATACAGACCATTTCCAGTCATCATCCATCCAATCCTCAGGAAGGTAAGAAGCTTCCTGAATATCTGGAAATGGATTATTGGCATTAAGCAATCTGTCGAAACTGTTTGGATACCTTGAACCGAAATACTCAAATTCCACTGCCAGGATGTCCAACAGTTTAAATGTGGGAAGTTTGATACCGAAAGCACCTGTAACACGGTGTTTCAGAGTATCATAGAAATAGTAATAATTTTTAACCCCCAGAAGGTTGCCCTCTGCATAGAGTTTAAGATCCTCTTCTCCAAATAGAGCCGGATAATCATCTCCAAAAATTATCCTTTTTACATCGAGATTAAGACATGCCATGAGTTTGGTACCGGCATATGTGAAATTTGTAACCTCGCCGGTTTTAAGATTTTCTTTAGAAGCCTCCGCCGGTTTTGTGATACCCTTGTTAACAGGCATCAGACGATCAAACTGAACACCGGCTTTAAGGGTAATTCCTCTGAAAGGTTCAGTTCCTGCAATGGTGGTAAGTGAAAAGTCACCTATTGGATACATATCAAGGTGAGTGGTAAACAGAACATCGGCGAAAATTTTTCTGTCAAGAGCTGCGAAATACAGATCCAGACCGGTTAAGCGGCTTAGAGGAAAATCAAATACCGACGGCATGATCGTTGTAGGATAGCAATAGCTTTTAAAAAGAGTGTTACCCAGATTGGTTACATCCTCGTTATACTTGAAATGGAAATAACCGGTAGTGAGTCGAAGATTAAGTTTCTGGGTATTTACAAACTGTATGTCCCCTCTGGCTTGATCTATATAGGCCTTTGGTATAAAGAGCTCAGATTCCGGGAAAGTAGAGCCCATTTTAAATGAACTGTGAAAGACCATCTCTACTGATGCTGTAAAGCTCAACCAGTCATTGGCCTTTTTGAAAATTCCAATATTGGTAAACACCTTCTGCAACCAGTATTTCTGGATATCGTTCTCGTATGCATAGGTACCATTCATCACATGTCCGCCCTGATACCACGCAGAACCGATTAGTTTTATTTTATTCTCATCCGATTGATCTGCCGATTGACCTGCCCAGGAAAGGAAAACGGATGCCAGGATAATTAGTGAGATCTTATTCATTCAAAAATCCTTATGCTGAAGTTGACAGATGTTATTATCATTTTAAATACCGGATTATGCTGACTCTCTATTTAGTAATAACCATTGATGCTGTTGAGATACACTTGCCATCATGTATCAATTGTATATAATAGAATCCATTACTGAGATTGTTTATCGTCTGTGAGAAATTCCCTGCGGTTTTTATTCCCACATTGATTTTCCTTACCTGAACGCCATTTGCCGAATAAACCGCCAGATCGACTTTACCTCTCTTCTGGATGGAATATTCAACAATCTGTTTTTTGTCAATGTTGCGCACCGACAGGCTGTTGACAGTTCTGCCGTTAGTGAACCGGCGCACGGCAATTTCTCTATCTACCCCTATCTGTAAAACGTTAACCGGGTCTATTTCAATGGGATCGTCGAACTTGATCTTGATTACAGCATCAAGACCCTTTCCCAGATAGGTAGCTTTGTAAGGTACGGACCTGCCACCAAGAACGACATCTAAACCATGCTTCTTTTCTGAGGGATTTTTAAGTATAATTTCCTTAACAGGCATGGTGTTATCAAATTGTATACTCATTTCCTGAGTTTTACCATTTTCTGTTTCCAGATAATCGAGAGTACCCCAGTTTCCGGGTGACACCAGAGGTGCATTTGTAAGCCTTCCATTATTTTGCGAAGGAAGCAGGGGCCTGATCCATAATCTCTGGTTGAATTTATCCATGCAGAATCCGGTTATAAGCATCAGTGAATGCCAGACGACCGGAGCGGTCATATATGTGTGCATGCCCGGGGATGCGTCAAGGTCCTGCCAGAAATAGTAATTTGGGCGTTTGACGCAGTGCTGCTCATAATCGTTATAGTGAACAGCTAATCCCTCGTCAACTTTTCCGATTGCAATGCCGAAATCGCCAAAATGATTGATAGTATAGAAATGCCAGGGAAGCAGATCTCTTCCACCCACTGATTTGTCCCAGTAATTATCAAAGGCCCGGTTTGCTTCTTCATCACTCATGATGACCGGAAGCCCTAAATGACGGGAAAAATTGTAAACCCCAAGCTCTCCTTCGGAGTTTGTAGCATAATGGGGCTGAGATGAATAGATTGCTGAAAACTGTTTTTTACCTCTTTCAAAAATCTCATCCCATTTCTCCCCGCCCTCTTCATCTCCCCGGGCACGACACATCTCTGCGAGAGCTGAATAGGCAACCAGCGCCAATGATCCGTTATACTCGTTTGTTGCACCTTCACGGTCATAAGAACCCAGGCACTGATATGGGAGTACAAATTCGGTGGAATCAAAAGGAGAAGGCGGCGCCATATACTGATTGTCAATGCAGCGTTTTGCCTGGAAAAGAATGCGCTCTGCGGTATTCATCATATAGGGCCACAGTGTATTAAGTGTGTCCATGTTACCAGTGGCAAGAAAAAGCTCGTAGATATTGATGATAAATAAAGAATTGAGATCCGACCAGTTAGTTGTCTTACTCCACCAGTAGTCTCTATGATCATGATCATCCCAATCACACAAAGCATTAATTTTCTCTGATCCACTCTTGGGCCCATTGAAATCGTGATGAATCTGACCTAAAAAATCACCTCGTCGCTGAGTCCTTGCCCAGAACAACATCTGACGCCATTGCCCTTCAGGCCAGTTGTAAGATGAAGCAATCTGTGAATGTCCCTGCTGGTCGATAGTTCCAATAATGAAATATTTTCCTTCGCGCCAGGCAAACCTGCCATCTTTTGCATACTGGCTGTTATGGGTAAGAGGATAAAGATTATTTAAGAGACGGTCAGTATACCAATCCGGCAGATTGACTGCCCTGATTCTGTTTGCAAAGCCGGATGCGCCATCACGAATTCTGACAAATTCAGACAAACCATATTTCACCGCATCTATAGAACTTTTTATATAGTTCATATAGTAGAAGCCCTCGTCAACCAGCTTTCCATCCCAGTTTCTGTCTGTAAATGTTTGATACCAGCCCAGAACAAAACGGATCTTCCCGGTCTGTGAAGGTTTCAGATTCAACTTGACTGCTACAACTCCTCCATTTTTATTGGAAAGGGTACCGGATGCATTAAATTCAGTTAAGGAACTGCCTGTGGTAATCTTTGCACTTGACATATCACTTGCAGCCCCAAGCGCACTGTTATCAGCATTAATTGATGTCCCTGACCAGTAAACACCACTTATTGAATCACGTCTCTGAGGGTTTGTTCCCGCCAGATCGCTGATCTGAAAAGCGATAGCTGCCTCTGCGCTGACAGAATTTTTGTTTTCAAGGGAAAACTCAAAAAATGCAAGAGGCATTACTGAACTCTTCTCATCCCCGCTTACATAAGGTCCAAATGCCAGAAGTTTCACATCGATATTATTGTAATTTTTCCCGTAATTAACTCTGTAAATCGGGATCAGTGCATCTTCATCATCAGATCTCATACCAGAAAAGGTTTTAACAGTGGATCCTACTTTTGTATACAGGTTAAATGAAGCATCAAACTTTGCCTCCTGATACCAGTGTTGACGAGTCAGCCGGTATCCTTTTACAAAAATTGATTTCGCTCCATTATAGAGAATATATGAAGCACCTAAACCGCCAAGCGGAGTACCTGTTGTCTGTGCTGCTGCAAACAGATCTTGTGCAGCCAGGTTTATCACTGTAATTGCTGCCAGTAAAAGTTTTAAAACGGATCTCATTCATTCTCCTTAAAGCGTATAAAAGCATTTAGTCAACTGAAAGTTCTATACAATCATATCTTAGAACCATGCAAATCGCAATAGCAAATCGCTCGTTTATAAAATGTTTTAAAAATTAAAACTGCCTACTTTGAATTTCATTTTAAAACATGTTTGACCGCTGAAGACCTGTTTTGAAATTTTCCATTCAGTTTCAGCTATTTTAAAGATATGAAAACTGGATATGAGTGACAACGCAAAATGCTTAATCCAATTTCATCCATTGATATATTTGTATATCGATTCCCTGCCCGATTTTCCTAACCTTCCGACTTACAAATATCAATTTTTTCAATGAAAGATCATTACTGCACACACCGCATAAAATTCTCCTTCAGCAATCTCTCTTTCTATATTATTAGAAGCCATATTATCTGTTCAGGTACGGTATCTCATGAATCTGACTTTTTCCCGGTTTCATCTTTCAATGGTCACACTAAAACAAACAGTGTTTTACGTTACGAATACACCTCCCCAGACAATGAAGAATTTGACCACCGAAGAGCATTTTTTTCATATATTAATCAGTATGAGAGCATATGTTAATTTACACGGGTCATTTGTGAGGCCACAAAACAAGGAAATTACCCGATCTAAATATATGTTTCATTTTTTTAATGGAGGAACAATGCTACACTACATTGCTCGTGCCAGTTTGGCCACCGTCTTTTTAACGACAAGCATCTTTGCTCTGGCAGGGACCGGAGGTGTCCCTCTGGGCGGAATGGGGACAGGATATGTGGTTTTTGATGGCCAGAAGATTCGTGTCAGCGGCAAAATGCCTCCCGCTGCTGCGGATCATGCCAAAACCAATCCTGCGGAAAAGCAGATCGTAGCGAGCGGATTCTATTTATTCGCCAATGGAACTGCGAAAACTCAGGCGACTGCCGTCTCCGAAGATGCGAGATGTCCCCTGCAAAGAGCTGATTTTGGATCCGTAGGCAACGTCCAATTCATTCTGAATGCATTCGGACCTTACTGGCCCGGTGAAGGTAGTGAAAAATATCAACTAGCGACATCACCGCTTGCATTTTTCAATATTACCGCAGTAAACAGTGGCGCAGCAGCAGCGGAAGTCGCCGTGGCTATGGAATTCGCCAACGGCGGACTGCTGGGCGGAGCTAACAGTGGAACAGTTGAAGCGGGTAACAATGCGATCAGTTTTCCCGGCTCGCCCGATAATGCCTATCTCGCTGTCGATTGCGACGGTACGACTCCGGCATTCAGCGCTGGTGCGGCAGGCTCATTCTCCACTAATGGTACTCTGGCCAATTCAGCCGGCAATCTGGTCGGAGCCAAATGCAGCGTCCCCGCCGGAGGTTCGGTTAATTTCAAATTCGTTCTGGCCTGGTACCGTACCTATGATCAAGAAGGCTATTACTACCACAATTTTTACACTAACTCCAAAGAAGCAGCCACATTTGGATTAGCGAAATTCGACCAGGTCAGAAATGGTTTAATATCCTTTGTTGACCGGGTGATGGCATCCAACTTTCCCGCCTGGTACAAAGATCGTCTGCTCAACAACACCTATCCTCTCATTCATAACTCAGTATGCGCAAAAGATGGACGCACCGCGTTCTGGGAGGGAAATTACGGCATCATCGGTACTATTGACCAGGGGCAACATGCAGCCGTCTTTTATACCTTCAACTGGCCAACAGTACAATGGCATGAACTTCAGTACTGGAAACGGCAGCAAAAATCAACCGGACAGATTCATCATGATTTCAATCAGGGCACCTCAAGTTTTACTGCCGGTTCTTCCGGAAATAACCGTCATTTGCTTGATTGGGACAACTCCACGCATCAGGACTACTGGTGGTTTCCCAACACCGATTCGTGGGCTGATCTCAATTGCATGTTTATTTTCAAGGCTTATGAGCTCATGCTTGCCACTGGAAATCTCGATTCAATGAAAGTCTATTGGCCCTCCATCAGAAAAGCCGCGGATAGAATACTTTCACAGTGCGGTGCAGGTTCAAAGCTCCCACTTGAGAGTCACAGCACCTATGATCGATGTAAGAGTGCCGGTACCAATTGCAGCCTGACACCGGAATATAACGGCGGATTGGCAGTTACCTCCTATCGCGCAGTTGCAGAAATCGCCAGATTCTGCGGTGAGACCGAAGCTGCCGCCACCTTCCAGAATTACTATAATACTGCAAGAGCAGAGTACAAACAGAAATATGCCACATCAAGCACTTATGGTGTAAGTGCGTCTACTCCCAACAGCGGGCGTTTTCCTGAAGGACATATCGCAGGGTACAGTTGGGCCAACTATTTCTGTCTTGAACCTATGATGGATGAGGATTTCATTGCAGGCGCCTGCCAGAAAATGCGGGATAAACAGAAATCCGCAACAGGTGACAGACCAGCAGGAGCAAACGGCGAGTGGATTTTTTACTGCGTTGATCATTACGGAGGTTCGGAAATCGCTATCAACAGGCCTGATGAAGCACTTTCTTTACACAAACTGGATTATGACTATTACTATCTTAAGGCTCCCAAAGAGGTTTTCTGGCAATCATTACAGGAAGGTGATAAAAATACTCACCATGACAGCTACATGACCGCACCGATTGTCTGGCACTCCTATTTTCAGTTCTGTGGCTATATGATCGACAATGCCAATCAGCGGCTCTGGATTCGTCCTCGAATCCCGACAGAGATGAGCAAAAAAATTACAAATGCACTTCTTCTCAACCCGAAGGCGCTGGGCACCCTCAACTATGATGAAAACCCAGAAGGAGACCGGACACAACTTATCACGGTCGCATACGACGCACCTGTCACGATCAAAGAACTTGTGCTTAAAAACAACGTCAGTACCAACACACCATTCGTGCTTGTTAATGGAGCATCAGTGACAGCAACACCAGAAGGCTCCGGTTTTGAAAAAAATATCCGTATAGCCTTCCCCACCCCGATCCAGATCGGCCCCGATGGTATCAAAATTGAAGTATACAGCAACCCGGTGGGAGTTTCAGGCAGCACCAACCAGAAGCCTGCTACCCCGCTCTCAATTGCCGCTTCACGCATCTCGGCAAATCAGCCGATAGCCTTCTCTGTTGACGCGGAAGGCCCGGTCTCAATTGAACTTTTTACCCTCAATGGAATCAAAATCGGCACAATCATGCAGGAATACCGTACTGCGGGAAGCCATGCAGTGAAATGGAACGGAAAAACACTCGAAGGGTCAAAAGTAGGATCGACCATTGGAATAATGCGCCTGACAACTGTGAACAGTATGTGTTCAAGAAGGGTTTTTGTGTCCAAATAATTAAGCGCACTGTTATTTAAGATACGGTCCTTTTAAGGTCCTGGCTGGAAGTACCAGTCAGGACTTTTTTTCGGAAGAACTTGTTACCTCAGATGTGAAACAGTGATTTAACCCGTTAAATGCATCTGTGGAAAGTCATTAAGTCATCTCTGGGGTGAGACAGTCACTTAACTCGTTAAGTCACAAAGTCACCTCAGGGGTGAAAAAAGAGGATTGTTTACCTACCGGAGTATTTGTTATTTTCTTCTTCTTGAACATTTTTAACCTGCCAAACATTTAGAAAAGCCATGAAACTTTCAGATATAACCCGGAACCAGATCGACTCAAGCATCCGTTCCAGGGGTAAATTGTATGCAGACTGGAACCAGGCTAAAATCATTTCCAAAAATAAAAACAGAATTGAGGCAGAAGTAAAAGGATCATACTCAAATACCTATGATGTTACAATCGATATAGAACCTCACAAAATATTTGTCTTCTGCAGTTGTCCCTATTTTCAATCAAGTGGTGCCTGCAAACATATCTGGGCCACGATTGTCACTGCAGAAAAAGAGGGGTTCAGCGGCGAAGCCATCTATCCCGATTCTGTTCTGGTTGAGAAAAATTATGAGGGATATGATGAAGAAGAGGAAGATTTCCTTGAAGAAACAGAAGACCCCAGATTTGACAAACTTAAAAATTACCTGAGCCGCAATGCTGCCAAACCCCACAGCAGAACCGGCCGCAGGGATGTCTACAAGTATACTAAACCAGGCTCTTCCTTTCAGAAGCCACAACCGAACTGGCGCACTCTCTTTACCGATCAGAATCACCATTATTCACAAAACGACCTGCACAGGTCATCTCAGGAAAAGCAAACTTTCTATGAAATTGAGGGGGCTTCTAAAGTAGGCCTTAATGACCTGAAAATCAATGTAAAATCAAAAAAACTTAAAAAAGACGGGCAGTCATGGCAATCATGGAATTTTGAATTCAGTTCGGAAAACATCAATAAGATAAGAGATGAAACCGACCGCAAGATAATTGCCATGCTCATGGGTCCTAACAGTTCTTACCTTTATAATCACAAAAATATACACCTGAATCCTGTTCTTACAGAGTTGATCCTTCCATTGGCGATTGAAACCGGACGATGCTATCTGTCTTCATACGGGAAGAAGGAGCTGTTCCTTAAATTTGACAAATCCAGAAAATGGGAGTTTTCACTTTCTCTGGAAAAAAGCGACAACAGCTGCCTGCTGAAGCCGTTTTTTAAATGCGATAGCGAGAGCAGGAAAATCAGTGAGGCCGCTCATGTAAACAGTACGGGTTACGTTTTCTGGAACGACGGAACTGTAAATCCACTTGACGCACACCATTTATACTCATGGATTCAAAATTTTTCCCTGAACACATACACACTCTCATTAAGTGAAGCCAGGTTCTTCATTCATAATTTCAAGGATTTAGAAGACAGGCCGCCCTTCAATTATCCGGAAGAACTCCATACCCCCGAGGTCTGTATTGAACCTCAACCTCTTTTCACCATATTAGACAGAGACAATTGGAGAAGAGGCATCACATTTGCCAAGCTGGGATTTTATTACAAACAACATCTTTTTAAACTTGGCGACACAACCAGAGTGTTTTATGATCAGAAAGAGAATGTTTTCTACACTACAAACAGATTATTTCATGACAAATGCCTTGATTTATTATATGAAATTGGTGTTACTGAAGACACCTGGAGCGTTGATGGGCATACCCTGATCTTCCGGGAAAAACAGTTACAGAATATTGTTACCACGCTTCTGAAAAAAGGATGGAACGTTGAAGGAGAGGGGCTTAAGTTCAAGAAACCCGGCGATTTCTCATTTTCAGTAAATAGTGGTATCGACTGGTTTGAAGTAGAAGGGGCATGTGAATACGATGGAGAGATGGTCAGTATACCGGAGATTCTTGATGCACTGAAAAAGAAAAAAGAGTTTATCAAACTCAGCGACGGAAGTCTGGGGCTGATGCCGTCTGAGTGGCTCGAAAAATACGGCCGGATCGTATCAATGGGAACCACAGAAGATGAGTCTATCAGGTTTAAAAAATCACAGACACTGCTTATAGATCTACTGCTTGCAGACCAGCCCCTGATAAGTTGTGATAAAGTATTCAAATCCATCAGGGATTCTCTCAGAAATTTCAGTGGTATCACACCTGTTCAGGAATGCGGAAACTTCACAGGCGAGCTGAGAAATTACCAGCGTGAAGGTCTGGGATGGCTCTCTTTTCTTCAGCAGTTCGGGTTCGGTGGATGCCTTGCAGATGATATGGGGCTGGGAAAGACAATTCAGGTACTCTCTATTCTGGAAAAACAGAGAATTAACGTCCTTGAACAACAGAATGATGGAAAAGGTAAAAAGAAGATCAAAAAAAAATCCCCCGGGGTTCCATCGCTTGTAGTCGCCCCGCGATCACTTATTTACAACTGGTACAATGAAGCTTCAAAGTTCACTCCTGATCTTAAGGTACTGGATCACTCAAACTCTCAGCGCATCACCGTAGAGCCTGACTTTTCAGAATTCGACCTTATACTTGTCACTTACGGCACTTTGCGAAGAGATATAGAAGCCCTTTGCAAAACCAGGTTCAACTATGTGATTCTGGATGAGGCACAGGCGATTAAAAACGCAAACACCGCCACCGCAAAAGCGGTAAGACTTTTAAATGGTGTAAACAGGCTTGCATTGAGCGGAACTCCGGTAGAAAATCACCTCAGCGATCTCTGGAGTATCTTTGAATTCCTTAACCCGGGGATCCTTGGCTCAGCATCAGTGTTCAAAGGTGCCTCAAAGTCTAAATCACCCGATGAAAACGAATGTCAGCTGTTAAGGAAAGCTCTGCGGCCATTTATTCTGCGGCGATCAAAATCGCAGGTCGCTGTTGATCTGCCTGAGAAAACAGAAAAATTGATACTCTGTCAAATGGAGGGGGCACAGAAAAAAATTTACGATCAGTTGAAACAGTATTACCAGGCATCACTGAAAAAAACCATCAGCAAATCCGGTTTGAACCGTTCTAAAATTCAGATTCTTGAGGCCCTTTTAAGACTGCGGCAGGCTGCATGCCACCCGGGGTTGATCGATAAAAACAACACCCGTATCGAGAGTTCAAAGCTGGAAACGCTCCTTGCACAACTCCAGGAGCTCAAAGAAGGAGGACACAAGAGCCTCGTCTTTTCCCAGTTCACATCGATGCTTGCGATTATTCGCAACAAATTGACAGAGCATGACATCAGGCACGAATATCTGGATGGCAGCACAAGCAAACGCCAGAGTGTCATCGAGAGATTTCAGGACGCTCCTGACTGCAGCACGTTTCTAATCAGCCTTAAAGCCGGAGGGGTTGGTCTCAACCTTACATCCGCGGATTATGTCTTTATCTTTGATCCATGGTGGAATCCTGCCGCAGAGATGCAGGCTATTGACAGGACTCACCGTATAGGCCAGACGAAGCCAGTCTTCGCATACAAACTGATCTGTAAAGACACAGTAGAAGAGAAAATTCTCCAATTGCAGAAATCAAAACAGTTTCTCGCCGAATCGGTAATAAGCACAGATGAATCGGTGCTCAGCTCAATTACTTCTGAAGAACTGCAGATGCTGTTGAGTTGATAAGCCCGGACATGCCTCGCTATTAGAAAGAACAGCGGATCTATTCTCTATCCCTTTAACCTGAAAATCGCAGTTGGATGAGGTTAAAAATGGTACTCTGTTGAGCACTAAGGCTTTCAGGCATTTTGATCTTATCACCTTGTCGGTTAAGACCGGCAATGCCTTCAAGCCTTATCATCTCAACATCTTACGGTTTTTTATTCTCCCCAAGCTCGCGACTTTTAGGTTTAATCTTTTATTCCGACCAGTTCTGTAAATCTTCTATATTATCTGATCATCTTCAACTTAAGACTCTTCCGACAGGACTTTTATGACCATCCAGAGCCTCCTGTTTGCAATCGGCCTCACTGCTTTTGCCGGTCTCTCTACCAGTATCGGCAGCGCCATGGCTTTCTTTTCAAAAAAGCTCAACCCGCGTTTCCTTGCAGCATCACTGGGGTTTTCAGCCGGTGTGATGATCTATGTATCACTTATAGAAATATTCGCAAAAGCCAGAGACTCTCTTTCCTCTTATCTGGGAAGCCAAAACGGATACCGGCTTACTGTGGCCGCCTTTTTCTGCGGAATCGCCCTGATCGCTCTTATTGACAAACTTATCCCCTCATATGAGAACCCGCATGAAATCGCTCATCTGAAAGGGATGAACAACGGAAAGCAGCTGCCCTCTGAAAAAAAGCTTCTGCGCATGGGGATGTTCTCTGCTCTTGCAATCGGAATTCACAACTTTCCGGAAGGGCTTGCGACATTCATGGGCGCCATGAACGATCCATCACTTGGTATCAGTATCGCCGTAGCTATCGCCATTCATAATATTCCTGAGGGAGTCGCTGTTTCGGTTCCAATCTACTTTGCAACCAGGAGCAGGAAAAAAGCATTCTGGCTCTCATCGCTGTCAGGACTTGCCGAGCCTGTTGGAGCGCTCTTCGGCTTCTTTCTTTTCCGTCAGTTCTTCAACAGCTTGACTTTCGGCCTTGTATTTGCCGCAGTGGCCGGGATTATGATTTACATCTCTCTTGATGAGCTCCTGCCCACAGCCGAAGAATACGGAGAACATCATGTGGCAATCGGCGGTCTTATAGCAGGGATGATGGTTATGGCAGTAAGCCTGCTTCTGTTTGCGTGAAATTTTCAGTTAAGAATTTTATTCTGATTGTCCAGCAACTGACAGGTGTTGATTCTGAGTTAAACGCGATTAAACCTGAAACCGTTTACTTTCCGAAACTCAGTTCCCAGGTTCCGGTCAGCCCTATATCCCAATACCCCTTGATCACAGGAACCAGCAGAAACGTGTATTTGGCCTCTATCCCGAAGACCTGGTCCCTGATTACCCTGAAGTTTACACCAGAGAGCAGATTCAATCCCAGCTGATTGTCATTATCCCATGTATGCCTGTATGTCAGCCCGGGTCCAATGTACGGGTCAATCATAAAACGTGAGGCAAAAGGATAGTAAAGCAGATTTGAAGGAACAGAAATGTCTACCCGTGCGACATCATTGAGCTCCGGAAGCATCACCTCGAAATCTGTCCGCCATGTTATCATCTCACTTATCATGTACTCGGCTTTCACGGCGGCTTTAAGCCCAAGGGAACTATTGTTCTGCTCAAGCCCGACTTTTCCACCGATATCCCACCTGCCCGCAGAGCCGGCCGTCAGAATAGCTGGAAGTGAAATAAGAATGATTATAAATAGTTTTTTCATAAAGTTTCTTTCCTGATACTTTTAATAGAACAATTTACATAACACAGGGCCCAAATCAGATTAAACTCTTAAACTGATCTTTACCAAAGATAACCCGAGGTAGAAGGCGAATGCCGCTCCGGCTAATGTACCGGCAAAATAAAAAGAACCGGTGATAAAATCTCCCGATCTGGAGATCTCTGCCAGCTCGTATATAAACGAGGAGAGTGTAGTGAATCCTCCGCAGACCCCGGTTGCCAGAAAAAGACGTGCCTCGTTTGAGAGCTGAGGTATGCCGGCTGAAACTCCTGTAATAATTCCAATAAGAAAACAACCCGCAAGATTCGATATAAGGGTTCCGTATGGGATACTTTGGAAATCCTGGAAAAATACCGTTACCAGATAACGCATCATCGAGCCAATGAATCCGCCTGCACCTACTAATAGAAATGGAATAAATGTTCTCATGAGACCCGTACTTGTAACTTTCGTCATTAAAAAATAACGCGTATCACTCAGATAGAGCAATAAAGGTAGCCCAGAAACATGAAAATAATACTTTTCTATCCGGTAATCAGCAGGGATTTGAAATGAAGCATTAAGTTGCCGGTCGATCTTATCTGGCTAGACCCCAGTTAACTCTTAGCGGGCAAAGGGTTAAAACACGCCACCAGATGGTTATCCCCGGCGTCAACCAGTTCAGGACATCTCTGAAGACACTCATCTATTCTGCGGGGACAGCGGCTGTAAAAAGAACAGCCGTTTTCCGGCCCTGTTTTTTCCCGGTCATCGGAGAGCACCTTCCCTCTGTTGCTTCTTCCTTTTCCGGGAACCGGGATACTCTCCAGCAGTAAAGCCGTATATGGATGCCGTGGTGTGGAAAATATGTGGTTCTCTGTTCCGCTCTCCGCAATCTTCCCAAGATACATGACGGCCAGACGGTTTGCTACATGGCGTACAACAGCAAGATCGTGGGAAATAAAGAGAAGTGTCTGGTTGTAGGTGCTCTGAAGATCCTGGAGAAGATTGATAATCTGTGCCTGAATAGATACATCAAGGGCACTCACCGGTTCATCTGCAACAATCAACTCCGGTCCGGTTGCAAGGGCACGGGCGATGCAGATTCTCTGACGCTGACCGCCGGAGAATTCATGTGGATAGCGGTTGAGATATTCATCGGAAAGTCCGACCTTGTTCAGAAGATCCTTTACAATTTCGGCACGTTTGGAACCGGAACAGATTTTGTGGATTATAAGCGGTTCTTCAATCACCTGCCTTACCGTAAATCGGGGGTCAAGAGAACTGAATGGATCCTGGAAAACAACCTGGATCTGTTTTCTGAGCTCTCTTTTCTGCATGGATGTGAGATCTTCCCAGTTTACAGATTTTTCTTTCCAGTCCCCTACCGACAGCGCGACTCTGCCTGAGGTTTTGGGAACCAGGCCCAGAACAGCCTGGGCAGTGGTAGTCTTTCCGCACCCCGACTCTCCTACGAGCGCAAATATTTCTCCTCTGCGTATTTTGAAACTCACCCCGTCAACAGCTTTCACCACTCCGGCGACTCCACCGAAAACCCCTTTACGCACAGGGAAATGGACCTTGAGGTCGTTTATATCGGCGACAATAGATGAATCAGGCCTGCTTGTCATAAAGAAAACACCTTACATGATGATCGGGACTTGATAAAGTTAATCCGGGATGTTCATTTCTGCAGCGCTCCGATGCCTGGTCGCATCTGGGGTGAAAGGGACAGCCTGAAGGAATATTCTGCAGAGTAGGCACCTCGCCTGGTATCACTTTAAGCCGCTCTTTTTTTACCTCAAGTTGAGGAATTGTCTGGAGCAGATTTCTTGTGTAGGGGTGAAGCGGATTTTCAAATAGCTCTTTACACGATGTAAACTCCATCACCTCTCCGGCATACATCACCATTACATTATCGGCAATATCCCCCACTATACCCAGATTATGTGTTATAAGAACCATGCTCATCGACTTTGTTTCCCGCAGATGATGAAGCAGATCGAGGATTTTAGCCTGCACAGTGACATCAAGCGCCGTTGTCGGTTCATCGGCAATAAGAAGTCTTGGCGAACAAACCAGAGCCATGGCGATCATCACCCTCTGGCGCATCCCGCCGCTCAACTGATGAGGATAACTTGTCATCGTGCGTGACGGGTCCGGAATTCCCACCTCCGAGAGCACCTTCTCCCCAAGCTCCTCAGCCTGCTTGCGGGGAATTGAGAGATGCTGATTTATGGTCTCGATTATCTGAAATCCACAGGTATAAACAGGATTAAGCGATGACATAGGATCCTGAAAGACCATGGAAATCCTGCCCCCCCGGATATTGCGGATCTCCCGTTCCGGAAGCTTCAGCAGGTCTTTTCCCTCAAAAAGTATGCTCCCCTTTTCAATTTTCCCGGGTGGATCCGGTATAAGCCGCATTAATGATAAAGCGGTCATTGTCTTTCCACAGCCCGACTCCCCCACTATCCCAAGCGTGCTTTTGTCGTCAATATCAAAGCTGACTCCACGAACCGCTTTTGCAGTACAACGATCGAGTTTGAAAGAAACGTGCAGATCAGAGCAGCTAAGGCAGGTCAATCATCTTCTCCGGAAAAGGTATCCTATGAAACTGCTTTATGGTACGGCTTAAAACAACAGCATTGTATCGTATGCATCTCTTCGGGCCGCTTTGTAAAAAACCAGTTCAATCAATGACTTAACGACTTTTTGCGACTCTTTGGTACTCTCTTTAATACGGGGGGGTTCAAGTTTAATTGATGATTTTCAAATTCACTATCTTCGGACACGGTCGGGGATGACCGTGTCACACCGAAACAGGCTACTCACATCTAAACAGTCTCCTTATGACTTGCAACTTGCGACTTCAGATTCCCTCAAGTTTTTTTATGGCCTCTGCCACATCCTGGCTTTCACCGCCGGCCTTGACATACCTCTTGAAAAACTCTTTAGCTTTTTTATTGTTCACCATCTTTGCATAGTAGATGTTGCCGATATGACGCAACGCCTCTACCGGTTTCCCTTTCCCTTTTTTCAGTGCAGTCTGGAAAGCACCTATAGCGGGCTCATACTTCCCCCCTGACTCAAGCTCAACTCCCATGGTATAAAGCAGGTCAGTGTTTTCGGGATTATACTTGAGGCCGCGTTCACAAATCTGTGCCGCCTCAATATGCATTTTCTGCTGCGACTTTACACTTGCCATTAGAGCGTAGATATCCGGATGTTCAGGACACTTCTTCTCAACTTCGTGGTAATACTGGAATGCCGACTCTGAATCACCGCTTCCCTGAAAAGCAACGCCCAGATCTATCAGAAGCTGCATATTCAGCTGATCTGCAGCAGAGGCCATCGAAAGAGCCTCTATGGCTTCCTGAACCTTCTTCTGCTTGAGATATGTATGACCCAACCCAGCCAGGTAATGGGGGTTCTGAGGATCGATTCTGCCAGCGATCCTGTAGGCAACCATTGCTGCTTCAGTATTGTTTTCTGTTTCGAATATTTTCCCCTGCGCAAGCTGCATCCAGGGAGTGCCGTCATTTTTGAACTTTGTCAATAAGGCTCTTGCGTTTTTAAGTTCACCAAGTTCACAGTACACATCGACCAGGCGGTAATTGGCCTCATTAAAGCCGGAGTTTCTCTGCACTACAGCTTCATAAAAGTCTTTTGCTTCAACAAACTTTCTGTCGTATGAAAGCGCACTTCCAAGCTTGAACGCACGTTTCTCGTTAAAGCCGCCCTTTTCCCATGACTTGAAGTAATTCCGCGCGGCATCCTTGAACTTGACCTCTTCCATGCTCATATCTCCCAGTGCTTCAAAACAGCTTGCACAAGATGGATCGATTGAGAGAGCGTCCTTGAATACCTGTCTGGCAGGTTCCTTTTTCCCGGCCTTATAATAAACCTTTCCTGCCCAGTAAAGCACCTGTGCATCAGACATCCCCTTGCCAATTGCTACCGCTATGTTTTCCAGAGCCTCCTTCTGTTTACCCGAGAGAATAAGCGCATAAGCAACTGTGGACAGATATCTGGCATTATTCGGTTCACTTTCAAGGGCAGTATTAAGCTGCTCAAAAGCATCTGTATAATTACCCAGGTCAAGAAGGAGAGAGCCATAATCAAATCTCGACCTTATATGGCCGGGGTTGAGTTTTATACTCTGAGCCAGATGCAGTTCTGCCTCATTCAGTATTCCTTTAGATAAATAGTAACGCCCGGCCTGATAATGCGGTTCCCATTCTCCGGGAGCAAATTTCAATGCTGATTTTATCTGTAACAGTCTCAGACTGTCATTGCCCATTACCTCGTATGCCTGCGCCAGAAGAAGCCTCGGTTTTACTTCCGATGGAATGAACTTCACAGCCTCGGTAAGCATCTTTATGGCTTCAGGAACCTTTTTCTCCTCAAGCATCAGAGAGCCCAGTTCGATTTTAATATCGTAACGCTTAGGGTCGAGTTTTATCCACTCGTTAAGGAAAAGAGCAAGCGAAGAGGTCTGTTTCAGGTTACGGTAACAGATCGCTGTCAGCTCCAGAAGTTCGGTATTAGATTTCTGAATGGCCCTGGCACGGCCCAAGGGAGAAATCGCTTTACTGTATTCTTCAGTCTTCACAAGTGATGTACCGAGCATGGAGAGACAGTCAAAGTCTTCCGGAAGAAGCTCTACGGCTTTTGTCAGTGGTTTTACAGCCTGCTCATACAATTTCTGTTTGTAATAAACCTCTCCCAGTTCTTTCCATGCGGAAGCATCACCAGCCGAACTGACCAGGTATTTATTGTAAAGATCCGCAGCCAGGTCCAGTTCCTGAAGAGCCGCGTATGTCCTTGCCAGCATCTTTTTAAATCCCACATTTGCATGCGGGAATTCAACTGCCTTTTCCAGAACTGTTCTGGCATTTTTCCACTGCTTTGAAGCTATATACAGATTTCCCAGCCTCTCATGATTTCTCAAACCATCAGGACTCTCTTTAATGTTTTCCTCATACCTGGCAATAGCCTTTGAAGTCATCTGCTTCTTTTCGTAAAGCTCCCCAAGATGGTACATCAGATTGGCGTCACCGTCTTCTGACGGAAAACGAAGGTACCTTTCGTAAAAAGTGATAGCACTGAGTGTATCGCCTGTTTTCTCATAAGCAGTTGCTGTAAGTTCCATTATATGCTTACTTTCCTGATTTGAGGCCAGAAGCTTTGACAGAAGAGGAATCGCTTCGTTATACTGCCCTGTTTGACAATACGACTCAGCAAGAACAAGCAGAACGTTTCCGTTCTGAAGCATTACAGCACTTCCGGTCTTGAGCAGGGAGATGACTTTTGCATAATCTTTGTTTTTAAAAGCCAGAGTCGCATAAGAAGAATTCACGTTAAAATCGTTATTCCCCTTGTCAAGAAACAGCGCGTAAGCCTCCATGGCTTTTTTATCCATCCCGATTTTATTAAACAGATGTCCGGCCTGGGCAAGGTACCCTGAATACTTTTTTGCATCAATTGCGAAGAGAGCCATACCTGTTTCAGCTGTCAGACTGTCTTCTCCGGTCTTCTGGTATACACCCACCAGCTTAAGAAGCGTCTGGCTGTTTTTACTGTCAAAAGAAAGTACCTTCCTGTAAGCTTCAACAGCCTTCTCAGACTTTCCAGCCTGCTCATAAGCATCACCGATATGTCCGTAAATAACGGCATTACCCGGACCAAGCGCACTTGCTTTCTTAAGCAGAATCCCGGCCGCGGTCTGATCCCCATCCTTCAATGCGATGACAGCAAGATAAAAGTAGGCCTCAGGATGAGACGGGGAGAGTTTTGTCAATTTAGTATACTCGGTTTTTGCAGGGAACAGAAAATTCTGTCTGAAATAGAGCTGGGCGATTTTCTCCTGAACCTCGACATTGTCCCCATGAAGAGAACGTTCTTTTTCAAAATGAGAAAGTGCAGACTTAAGCTCATTTTGCTGCATCAGCACTTCTCCCATCATCTTGTTTGCGCCCTTTTCCTGTTTTTCCGAGAGGACCTCATTAAGCAGTTTTCTTGCAGAAGCATAATTTTTCTGCTGGATGTAAATTTCTGCTACAGGCATCCTGCATGAGTTTTTCTCTTTCACCAGCGGCATTGCCACTTTGTAAGCATCAACAGCACGGCTGAAGTCGGATTTAAGTGAGTAAATATTTCCCAGTGTCTTGAATATCTCCCCATCTGAGGGGTAAACTTTAAGGTACTTTTCCAGATCAGCCGCTGCCTTGTCAAGGTTTCCTGTTGAGAACTCAAGCTGCCCTGTTGCCTTCAACAGTATCGCACTGCCGCTGAACCTGATCTCAATACTTCTGAGAAGCTTCAACGCTTCAGATGCATTCTGATTCATCTCAAGCGCTTTTGCAGTTTTCAAATACAGTTCCAGATTATCCTGATTGACTTTAAGGGCGTTCCTGAAGTGTGATACGGCATCTTTGTATTCACCGTTTTTATGGTAAAGATCCCCGATCACCTCCTGAATCATCGGATCATCAGGGAGAAGTTTCGCGGCAGTTTTGAGGTCATCAAGGGCTTTCTCCTCCTGTTTCAAACCAATGTAACTCTTACCCCGCTCAAAAAATCCATAGCCGTTTTCAGAGTCTGCTGCAACAAGCTTATTTGCAATCGTGAAGGCCTCTTTATAATTTGATGATTTATTTTTCTGCTTTGCCATAAAATGCAGTGACAGGGGCTGGGCGGGACTGAGGGTGAGGATCTGGCTGTGCACATTTTGTGCCGGACCGTTCTGGCCCATGCCCTCATAAGAGAGCGCCTTTTCCACCATAAAAGGAATACTCTTTATTCTGTTTCTCTCACAGCTTGCAATAACATTCAATGCATCCTCAAATTTTCCCGAAAGCCTGTAACTCTGGGCAAGCATATAGTAGAGCTCTGAATGAATCGGAACCAGATCAAGAAGCTCTTTAAGGTACTTTGATGATTTTTCATACTGTTTGGCTCTGAAGAAGGCCTGAGCACCAGAGTAATTTGCAAGCAACATGAAAGGATCCTTCAAAATGATCTTTTCATACTCTTTACCAAGGACTAAATCACCCGGGCTATCTGAACCTTTCTCTTTCAGTATAGTTTCACCAAGCTGTCTGTTCAGTTTAAAGTTTTTACCTAAAACAGGAATCTGAAAGAATCTCTGTACAAGTTCTGTTTGATTTATGCCAAGCTTGTTCAGTACTGAAACCAGGCCTGAGTCTATCTGAGAATTGATCTGATCGGCAGGAATCGATTTATCTGTACTGGCAACAACACTCTTGTCACTTCTTTTAATAATTTCCATATAATAATAGAGCATCTTTTCACGTTCCGAATATTCAATCCGTTGAATCATGAAATGAGAGGCACGTACCTTTTCTGCGGCAGCCTCATACTGGTCATTACTGATTACTTCCCCTATCCGGGCCATTTCCGGAATGTGTTTAAGCATCTGATCTTCACTCAGAACTTTTATTTCTGACAACGGTTCAAGTCTGAACCGTACGTACTGGTCAACAAGGGCCACTGCCCATAGGCTATGAAGGTTTCCCGCCATCCCTGCATCAACCGGCCTGGTCACGAGCAAATGAATCTGAGGCTTTGGAGCCGAAGCGGCTTCCGTTAAAACCCACGTGACAAGAACCAGAAGCACCATTTTCAACCAACGCATTTATTTCTCCTCCTTTAAGGGTCCCTGATCTAATTGTATAAGCGGTTAAATTGAAAATCAAGCAGTTTAACTCTGCTGCCGGATTTAGCCTAAGTCGTTGTCTTTATTTGATTCAGGTTAATGCTCAGAATAAAACCGGGTTTATTTTCCTGTTTACCACTCTTTGTGTTCAGTGAATCCTGTGATTTTATTTTTTTCACAGATTCCGTTAATATGTGTACTTTGGGAGGTGGGTTCCTGTCGCCGGAAATATCAGGTAAGTTAAGATTTTTGTAGTCTTGAAGGCTGTGGCAATTTGGGCGTACTCGCGCGCTATGCCGCTGTTGTTTGGTTGTGGTTTTTAGAACCCGGCTCTATAATGTTCAAAAGCAGGACGTTTTTTACCATCAGTAAGCTTTTATCTTTCTTCTTCCTTTGCCACTTGGTACAAATGGTTGAAATCCCTTTTTGTTATTTAATAAATTAAGAGAATCGTATTGGAAATATCTAATTTCTGCAATGCTGAATATGTTTTGTGTTGTGTCAATGTTGTCCGTAATAGTGCCATAGTGTTCAGAGAAAGATTTCAAAAAGTTAGTTTGGGATCCTTTTTGTATCTCAAGAGTGTCGCAGCAAATGCCGTGTAGTTTTGCTCTAAAATCAGCTTTCCCTAATAAATACACTCCGGGCTTGTCTATTTGTATTTCATTGAACAATTCATCCTCTTTTAATAAAAGAATATCAACATTGATCATTGGTACTCTTAATGAGTGAATTGCATATGTTCCTTTTGGTATATTTTCGAAAACGATATAACGCTTTTGATCATCCTTCCTTCTGGAACAATATTTCACGCCAGTTTCAATGTTTTCCAAACAGATATTGCCTCCGACGTACTCTTTATCAGTTTGAAATATCGGTGTAGTATTTGATACTGTGTTAAACTCGGCTATTAGATAATTTCCATTTCCAATATTTTGCAATTGTAGGCTAGTGGTACAATTTAAAAGTAGGAAAACTCCAGCCGTCAATGCAGATGCTTTTTTCATAGTCTATCCTCATTTATACATATGTTAATCATGTTGTTTTCTGTTAGCATGTATTTGGCTTTTCTTTCCGCGCACGAAGCGCGGTTCTTAAGAACCGGGTTCTAAAAGCCATTGCAACCAACCATTTGCATTCCACCGGAAGGTAATGGCGGCTGAAAACTCACCAATAAAGGGCCTCCGGCCAAACCAGAAATCTTAAAAAGCAAACGGGAATAATACTCTCACTACGATAAACAGGACAATCAGCTTGTCAAACTACACTGTCAATAATTCCGTAATAGACCCGAGAGCACTACTCAACAACATCAACTTTCATTCTCATCAGTCCCCTGCTGCTTCCCTTTGCAAAATCTATCAACCGCTTTATATCGGTATCGCCGGGAAATGAAGATTCCAGTTTTTGTATAGCATCGCCAAGAGTGAGGTTTTCTCTGAAGATTATCTTATAAGCACGTTTTATGTTCTGACGGCGCTCTGAAGAAAAACCGTGTCTCTCCAGGCCCACCTTGTTTATCCCGATTATTCGTGTCTCTGCTTCCCCGCCAACCATCGCATACGGAACAACATCCATAAACGGACGGGTAACAGCACCAATGAAAGCATAGTCTCCAATCCTTGTGAACTGGTGAATTGGAACTATACCGCCGATTGTAACATGATTTCCCACCTCCACATGACCGGCCATCGCCAGACTGTTGGAAATAGTGACATCATCACCCAGAACGCAATCATGGGCAATATGACAATAAGCCATAATCCAGCAGTTATCACCTATCCGGGTTTCTCCACGATCGAGTGTGCCGCGGTTGATCGTCACAAATTCACGGATAAGATTGTTTTTGCCGATTACAGTCAAAGTCTTTTCACCTGCAAATTTTTTGTCCTGTGGAATCAGTCCGATCGCGGCGCTTTTGAAAATACGGCACTCAGGTCCGATACGCGTTCCCTCCCCAATCATTACATGGGGTCCGATTGTGCAGCGGTCTCCAATTTCCACATCATTTTCTATGACGGTGTATGGTCCGATTGTGACATCTACACCTATTTTGACACCCGGCTCAATGATCGCGGTAGGATGAATACTGGTAGACATTTTCTATTTTCCTTTACAATAAATTTCCTGACTTTTTTGCAGGTACCTATTAAAACCGCTCATGGTCAGACACTGCTCACCATGAGCGGTTTTTTGATGATAAGATCAGGATCTTTTTACCTGATCAGCAGACTGGTTCCCTTAAAGCGCTCCATTCTTAAGAGATAGATAAGCAAATCGGCCTCGAGATCATTCTGATCCGTACATTGCCATCATCTCTGCTTCACAGACAAGCTTGTCTTCCACAAAGCACTTTCCTTCGAATTTTCCTATACCTCTACGGAACTGAATCATTTTCAGCTCCATCCGTAAAGTATCACCCGGCCTTACGATTCCTCTGAAACGGGCCTTGTCAATGCCCATGAAAAGCACTTTGGGCGGTTCGCCGTCTTTTGTCTTTGCCCCGTAAAGGCCCATTATTCCACCGGCCTGAGCCATTGCCTCTATCATCAGCACCCCGGGCATCACTGGGTTTTGTGGAAAGTGTCCCTGGAAGAAGTTGTCATTAAATGAAACATTCTTGGCAGCTACGATAGACTTGCCGGGGACGATCTCCAGAACCTTGTCTACAAGCAAAAAGGGATAACGGTGCGGAAGTATATTGAGGATATCCTCATAGCAGAGCTTGACTCCACCATCTGCAACAGTCTTCTCAGCCTTCTGGTTCAGGTATTCTCTTATTTTTTTTGCCACCGCGATATTTGCGGCATGACCGGTACGGGCTCCAATTATGTGTGCCCGTAAAGGTTTTCCCAGGAGGTAAAGATCACCTATGAGATCAAGGGCCTTATGGCGGCAGGGCTCATTATAAAACCGCAACTCTGTGTTATTGAGAAAGCCGTTCTCACCGGGTTCAATCGCTCCCTTCCAGGCAAAGAGACGGCGAATGTAGTCCTTGCGTTCGTTTGTCAAATCCACGTCCTGAACAACAAGAGCACTGTCAAGAGTACCTCCCTTGATGAGCCCCTGTTCACGGAGTTTTTCTATTTCAGACAAAAAACAGAATGTGCGTGCCGGAGCAAAGTCATTTACATAATCATCAAGTGAAAACATTGTCGTATACTGAGCGCCCAGTGCAGGGTAGTTATAATCAATCTCGAGGGTCAGACGGAAATGATCGAGCGGAAAAATCCCCAGCGCCACATCCCCCTTTACATACATCACAGGCTCTGATATCTCCAGATACTCACGTTCAGCCTGCTGCTCCACAATACCGGCCTGCTGAATAAGATTTACATAGGGGATCGAGCTTCCATCCATGAGAGGAAGTTCCTGCGCATCCACCTCGATTTTGCAGTTATCAATGCCAAGGCCCGCCAGACAGGACATCACATGCTCGATAGAATAAACCCTGACGTCACCTTTACCGATTGTAGTACCGCGGGCAAGATCGACTACATTATCGATATCTGCAAGTATCTCTGTCTTGTTCTCAAGGTCAGCTCTGATAAAGCGAATACCGTAATTTTCAGGTGCGGGATTCAGGGTAACTGTTGCCGAAACACCGGTATGAAGACCGGTTCCGGTTAAGGAAACACTCTTTGCGATAGTTTGCTGAAGGGACATGTGCACGAAATATCCTTTCAAAAAATTAACTGTCTGATATTTTTATTAATGGTTATTGTCTGAACACTTACACTTCTTTAACTCCTGGATCTCATTTTTCAACTGCTTTACTTCTTTAAGCAATTGAGGAAGTGATACCTGCGCTGCCTCTATCCTGCGCATGCCCATAAGATCCCTGGCCGGATAGCCTGTTATCTTTGACCCGGGCTCAGTACCCTTTGAAACCCCGGCCTTGGCACCTACAAATGTGTCATCGCCAATTTCAATGTGGCCGACAAAACCGGCCTGCCCCCCGATAATCACTCTTTTGCCGATTCTGGTGCTGCCGGATATGCCCACCTGCGCAGCCATAGCCGAATCATCCCCCACCTGAACATTATGAGCGATATGAACCAGATTATCGATCTTTACACCTTTACCGATTAAAGTAGGCTCAAAATTGCCCCTGTCAATAGTGGTGTTTGCACCAATATCCGCATCATCCCCTATTACCACATTTCCAAAACAGGGTATCCTCACAAAAGTCGTACCCTCACGGGCATTTCCAAAGCCATCGGATCCGATTACTGCCCCTGATTGAATAACAACCCTGTCGCCAACTACACTCCCGTACCGTATAACAGCTCCTGAATCTATCCGGCAGTCAGCCCCTATTCTGCAGCCCCTCTCAATTACACACCTCGCCGCGATTCTGCAGCCAGGCCCAATAACAACAGAGGCCCCGATCACAGAACCGGGACCTATAGATACAGACGGGTCAATTTTTGCGGATGGGTCAACTACTGCACTCTCAGAGATGCCTTCAGAGAATAGAGGTGATCTGTCCTCAAAGAGCTGAGCGACCCTGGCGTAAGCCACATAAGGATCACTCACTTCAAGACAGATTTTGCCGGGTATAACTGTTTCCTTGCCGACAATGATATATCTGGCAGGGCTTCTGGCAATCTCGTCCTTGAATTTTGGACTCGACAGAAAAATTATATCAGATTCAAGGGCTTGCTCAGGTGATCTCAGAGATGTGACTTCCGAATCAGACTCTTCCTCCGGGACAACAGCACCAATAACCTGAGCAATTTTTGAAAGTTTCACAAAATCACTTTTCCTTACTCAACTGAGCCAGAACTCTGTCGTTGAGATCGTAAATCTTTTTGGCAAACACAATTCCGCCAGCTCTGGCATCAAAAATATAATCGTAGTTTTCCTCTTTGGCTATCTTTTCTATGATTTTGTTGATTTTTTCTATGATGGGCTTTGTCAGCTCTTCATTTTTAACCAGTGCTTCGCCCTTCTGACCAAATTTTTCCTGCAGAAAAGACTGGTAGGATATCATCTTCTGGTTCAGAGAATCTTCCATCTCTTTTTTGCGATCATTACTGAGCAGAAGACTCTGTTTATCAAGCTGATCTTTAAGATCTTTAATCTCCTTCTGCTTCTTGGAGGCTTCCTGTTCCCATTTAGCAACTTCCTTGTTGAACTTGTCCTGGGCATCTTTGGTTCCCTCATATTCCATAAATATCAGCTCGGAATTGATGTACCCGATTTTTAGCTCGGCCCATGAAGCCGTTGCCGCCATAGTGAGTGCCATTGCACCTGCAATCATTAGTTTGCGCATATAATCCTCCTTTGTTCCAGAACCATCACCCGGAGCGCACCGGTACAATACCTCGGTTCTAAAAACCTCTGTTCATAAGAAAATGAAATTGGAATCCATTAGGTTCTTTATCAAGCACATTTCCCCTGGGATCATCAAGCCCCCAGGCGAAATCAAAGCCCATTATACCAAGCATGGGAACATTTATTCTAAGCCCGAACCCCACACCGGTGCGAAGATCTCCCAGATTGATCGAAGAGAGACCGCTCCAGGTGTTCCCGACATCCGCAAAAGCTCCCAGATAGATCTGCTGATCGAGAACGGGATATCTCAGTTCCAGGGTGGAAGTAAACATGGACAGACCGTTTTCCGGACTGTTGTACCATCCGCCAAACTCGTAATCATCATAACCGCGCAGATCACCATCTCCGTAAACTCCACCAATCCTGAAAAGGTCATACCTCGAGATTTCAACGTCATTACTCCCAAGACCGGTGATCAAGCCGAATTTCGATCTTGAACCCATAACAAATTTCAACGGCAGCGGGAAATAGTGCTCATAACCCAAGGTGCCTTTGAAATACATGAAGTCACCACCGAGCCCGGCAATCTGAGGCGTAATAGTCAGTTTTGAGCCGTTTGTAGGAAAAAGCGGAACATCAAGATCGTATCTTTCAATTTTTAGCGATGCCCTGCTGAGAAGTCCCTGCTCAAGGACAACCAGATTGGCATCCTTTATCGTATCTGCATCAGTATAGGTCTTTTCATAACTTAATTGATAAGATCCATGCAGTGTAAAATGGTCATCGGGCCATTTGAGCTTTGAACGCCCCGCACCGATCACAAAACCGGTACTCTGAGCCGTATCTCTGTCGTTGTACACATTTCTGCTGTAAAAGAGCTCACCTGAAAGCGACAGCGGGATATCAAAGGCCCAGGGCTCAACAAATCCCAGACGCATGTCGCGGTGATCTTTTCCGTATTCAAGATTAATCTTCAGCTCCTGGCCCGCTCCGCGGAAATTCGGTATGGATGTAGAGAATGTGCCCACAAAATCATTCTCTCCACGGTAAGCCGCACCAACCTGCAGCTGACCGATATTGTCTTTTTCTGTAATCTCAAACACCAGATCGATTGTTCCATCATTGTTGGGAATCAGATCAGGCTTGACATCGCTGAAATAGTTCAGTGCATAGATCTTCTGTCTGCTGCGCATCATGAGTGACTGTTTGTACTTTTTGCCGGGCAGAAGGTCGATCTGACGTCTGATCACCTTCTCCATCGTTTTACTGTTGCCCTTTACATCTATCTTACGGACAATCGCCGATTTGCCTTCTGCTATGTCAAAAACAACATCTATGGTGTCACCGCGGAAATTACGCTTATCACTCACATTTACCCACAGGTAACCTTCTTCCCGATATGTGTTTTCCACCATGTATTTCGACATTTCAAAACGGCTTTTATCAAAAGGCTTGCCTTTTTTAAGGGATATCTTTGATGCCAGGGTGTCGGAGTCCATTATCCGGTTGCCCTTGAAGAAGAAATCACCAACATAGTACATCTTACCCTCATCGACAGTAATTTCCACAAAGATATCTTTTCTGGAATCAGAGAGCCACACGCTGTCCTTTACAATTGATGCATCCAGATAGCCCAGATCGTTATAGAACATGATCAGAGTATCAAGATGAGCCTTATACGTATCATCCTTAAACTCTCCGGCACGCCACCACCGGCTCTCTTTTGTCTTGAACTTTCTCTCCAGCCGCGCGGTCTTTACTTCCTTGTTCCCCTTGAACACCACGCTCTTGACCCTTACTTTTACACCTTCATTGATGTTGAACTTTACAATCACATTCCCGGGGATTTTGGTCTCTATCAGTTCCGGTTTTACCTCTGCCAGGTTATATCCCTTGTCGATATAAAGATCAAGGAGCTTCTGTTTGATACCGTGAAGGAAATTATCGGAGACAATCTGCCCCCGTTTGATGGTTACAGCTTCCTCGAAATCCTTTACCTTGATCTTCCTGTTTCCTGAGTATTCCACATTTTCACAGACCGGGAACTCCTGAAGCTTGAGCCGAAGCGAAACGGCTGAATCGTTTTCGGTAATTATGAAAAAATCTACAGCACTGAACAGCCCCAGGCTGTAGAGACGCTTAATGGATTCCTGTATATCGGCGGTGCTGAGATCTTTTCCCTCTCTTATTTCTAGAGAGTTCCTGACCATATTGGGGGAATTTACACTGAGACCCTCAATCACAAGAGAGTCCAGCACCTTGGCTTCTGGCAACACATAACAGAAAAGACCCGCCAACAGAAGCGCCTGATACCTGAATTTCATAATAACCTCTGATTACTCCACGTTAAAAATTCATTAACTTTCTCAACCGAGTTATCGGCAGCATCAGCTGCATATTCAGTCTCGGATTGTGCTCTATCTCCGCTTCACCCTTGCGTATCCCGTAGTTAAAATCCATAGTCAAATACCGGCTTGGCTGAAATTCCAGTCCGATGCTATACTCAGGTTTCAATACTGTGTCGATCGGAATCAATTCCCCCCGGGCTTTTAAAAACAGAAAGTCGCGGAAAAAGTAGCGGCCGACAGTAATGCCGACATTTGCAAGGGCAAGATAATCGTCCTGGCCCAAACGCCCGTCAAACTGACGATTATAAAGCTTATTAAAATAATTCGAAGCAATTGACGATTCAATGTTAATGACATCCAGACCTACAGATTTGGCCAGCCGCCTCTCCCATTTCTGGAGAAGGTACCTGTGGAAATACTGCTCCCCGAAACTTGAAACCATCCCCCCGGCCTTCCCCAGAGTCGTAAAATTGAGGCCGGCCTCTCTGTAAAAGTCACGCTCAGACTCTCCCGGAAGCTCTTCAAATTCCGAGGAGAGGTGAAACGAAACATTAAGCTGCTTGCCCTCTACCAGCCTTCCACGTTCCGAAACGGCACCGTTTACCGGATCATTTACAAGGCAGGTAAGCTTTATCCTGTCAAAACGGCTCGTATCGCTGAAAGCTTCAGCTGATCCCCAGAGAATGGGCATATTGTCATAACTGCGTCCGTCCTTTAACTTCTGAGGAACAAACTCCACCCCTACATCAAAATTTCTATCAAACACCTTTCCGTAATATGCCGCACCCTTGAAAGAGCGAATCAAGCCGTAGAGCCTGAATGTTTTATCAAGATCACGCCCCCTTACCTTCACAACCGAAACGGGATCAAGATAGCCTTCCACAAACCTCATGATCCTTCTTTTTTTGCCCGCCAGATCCCAGAAATACATCACCTTGCGGTTGCCTGCACGAAGATCCATGTCCCATGTCACATAAGGAAAAGGATCAAATTCCCAGGGCATCTCATTTGTGTTAAGAAACGGGAAAGTAAACTCGAGGTCACGAAGAATCCATGTCCCGGTAATGCGCAGCCTGTCAAGAGGACCTGAAATTGTAAACTTCCGAAACGGAGACTTCCCGGCAAACTCTATGTCCCCTATTTCTCCAGGAGCCATAAAACCGGGCAGATGAACATGAATTCCGTTTTTCGGGGTTTCCATCTGCATCACACCAAAATCAAGCGGACCGATCTGAAAAGACTCATACCCCGGGGGAATATCGTGACTGGAGAAAATCTTTACCGGTCTTCTCCTTATGCTCCCCTTTATCATGGTATGCACCCTTGAAAGACTGTCCACATTCATACTGAAGGAGAAGTCTTTAATTTCGTCAAGCACAAAGGGCTTTAGCGTAAGATTGCCCTCTGGAATTGAAACCTTTCCTGAGGTGAAAACCCAGTTTCCGGGAACACCGTAAAAATCAATACTGGCGCTTCCCTTACCCTGTCCGCCTATGGGTGAATCGACATTCTTCTCAATACTGGCCAGAAGATCACCTTGCAGATCAACAGTCGCCCTCAGGGTGTCTGTTTCCGATGCCCCCCTTCCCAGCACCGACCATGGTACGTACCCGGCTGCCGAAAGCTGAAGCCTGTTTCCTTCACTGGCACTTATTCTTTCTACTTTCAGCCCCGATGGAACAACGCTGCCTTTAAAAGTCAGCGAATCGAAACTGAAATCATTTACACGCAGCGATGGCGTGGAGAAATAAACGAGAAGCGGAAATCCTCTGCCCGATGTCCTGACCTGCCCGCTTATATTCGACTCAAGACCAAGATCCCGCGGAATGAATGCACCAAACAATGCCTTCAAATCTATATCATCAAATTCACCTGTAAATGAAACGCTGTCATTGGAATGTCTTATCGTATCGAAAGCCGCAACAATATGCTTATCTTTGCGTATAACAAAAGGAAGGATTGTAAGCCGCCCTGAACAAAGCGATACGATTGCATCAGTCTGCAGCCCGGATAAAGCACCGGAAGAAAGCTCCTTTACATGCAGCTCTGACCTTATTTCCGGATCGGTAACACTGCCTGAAATTTTTGAAGAACCTTTGAGCCGGCCGCTATCAACCTTCAATGACAACCCGGGCATAAACGACAACAGACGGCTTATCTGAATATCATACCCCACACGGGCCTCGCAGGTAAACGGATCTGAACCTAAAGAAACTTTTCCATTGCCGCGTATTCCATTTAAAGCTGAAAGCGAATCAACCATTACAGAGTCCTCATACAATTTACCACTACAGTAAAACGGCACCGGAACACCGTTAAACGTCAGCTTCTTTCCGCTCAGGTTCCACATTAACGGTGACTCCCCGACTTTTCCCATACTCCCTGCAACCGCCCCGTCGAGACTTGAGTCCCTGAGCACTGCTTCCAGATTGACCCTGAATGTATCAACCCATCCTTCAGCATTGATATCAACCCGGATGGAATCGGGAAGAGTGTACATAGCATGTTTTCGCTCGAGCAGCCGATTTATTTGATCATACCCCAACTTTGCTGAAATCTTAGCACGGGGTAACTTCCCGAACGGATCGTTTATCACCCCCGAAAAGTCCATTCCTCTGTCATTACCGGAATCCGGTGCAGAGATAACAATCTGATTGTTTTTATGTTTTACATTGCATTCAAGATCCCCGATAGCAATATTATTGTAAGTAATACCATCACCGGAAACATTGAACTGCATTCGGGTAATTTCTTTTGCCCCGCAGAGTACCCCCGAGGCCCTGAGTCTGCCGCTGAAGCCCGGCAGTGATGGAATAGAATCAACAACAGCCCTGATTTTTGCATCATAAGCCGCATACTCTCTGCCCGGTTCAATTTTTCCCTCTGCAAAAATCACAGTGCCCGGACTGAGAATAACTGCAGAATCAACCCTGACCCCCATGGAATCAAGCCGCATATCCGCATTGACACTGACTATCGGATAACCCCAGACACTCAATCCGCCCCCTGAAACATTTACCTTTAAACCGTTGGCGAATTTTGTACCAGAAAACTTCCCCTCACACCATCCCTCACCAGTCAATTTACCTTTCATCTCCGGCATCAGAATCGCCGAAAGAGAATCCCCGTTTATTCCGGTACAGCTGTATTCAAAGTAAGACGAGGGCCCCCTTGAAAGATCCCAGTGTCCCCTTAAATCCAGTTTCATCCTCTTATATTGACAAGAAAGCGTATCAACCATCCACTTTCGCCCTGCCATAGACATCTTCATCTGAACAGAGTGCAGCAGATGGTTTTTTTCTGTAAATCTGCAGGTCCCGTTTTCAACTCTGATCCAGCCGTCTGTCTCAAGCTCAGAAAGCGAAATTTTACTTGGAAATACAAACTCCACAGTACCGCTCAAAGCCCCCTGAGTGATACAAAAATCCGGAAAAGAAACAGGCTTATTGATAGCCGCCCCATTAAGACGCACCGAGAGGCGGTTCTTCTCTCCTCTCCAGGAAATACTTCCCTGAAGCGCAAGGTTATTCTTTACAGAGCCAAGTTTACCGCTTAAATTTATCGCCGTTTCTGTCCCGCTACCAGCCAGCATCGTACCGCTCAGTTGCTCACCCAGAACGACTGTATCACCACCTTCCTGATAAAGCCGTATCACCCCTTTTTTCACTATCAGATGCTTTACCGGAAGCTCATCGGGAACAATTACCGCTACATCCTCCGGATTTATGCCATCAGGAAATGAAAGCATCTCCTGCCCGGAAGAAGAATCAGGGTCAGAGGAAGAGGGAAAAAAAGAGATATCAATGAGGGGGCCATTAAGAATAATTTTGTTGATCGAGCGGCTTAAATCACCTCTGAATTTAACAAGGCGGTAAATCGAGAGACCGACTTTAATATCCCGAATCTTTATTGACGCCGAATGTCCGGGCAGCAGGAACACTACATTTTTAAGATGTGCGGTGAAGATCCCAAGGCGCACTTTCTGAACATCAAAAGATCCCTTTATAAAAGGAGAGATGCCCTGAATCAGGAGTTTCTCAAGATTCCTGTGATTTTCCAGGTATTTTGAGACCTGATTCAGGGCAGCAAAGAAAGCAAAAACACACAGCCCTAGTGCAATTACCCACTTACGGGGTCGCATTCTCTTCGTCGACTTTCGAGAAAACTATGATCCCGTCCTGAAGGTCAAGACGTATCGTGTCACCATCGTGGAACTTGTCATTCAGGAACTCTTCAGCCAGCCTGTCTTCAACGAGGCGCTGAATTGCCCTGCGAAGAGGCCTGGCTCCGAGAATCGGATCAAAGCCCTGATCCACAACATAAGTCTTAACCTCCTGAGAAACGGTAAGCTTTATGTTTCTATCGACAAGACGACTCTGCACATCCCTGAGCTGAATGTCGACTATTTTTGAAATTTCATTTTTAGTAAGCGGATAGAACACAATTGTTTCATCAACCCTGTTCAGGAACTCAGGATTAAAGAGCCTCTTGAGCTCATCGAGCACCTTTGATTTTATAGCCTCATAGTCAGAATCTGTTGTGGTCTTGCCAAATCCGACAGTTCCTGACTTCTTGACATCGCGGGTACCGGCATTGGATGTCATGATAATAATTGTATTCCTGAAATTGACATGACGGCCGTAGGAGTCGGTAAGAATACCGTCATCGAGTATCTGCAGAAGAATATTAAACACATCGGGATGAGCCTTCTCGATTTCGTCAAGAAGAATCACCGAATATGGCTTTTTGCGGATTTTCTCTGTAAGCTGACCGCCCTCCTCATACCCGACATATCCCGGAGGCGCGCCAACCAGACGGGAAACGGCGAATTTCTCCATATACTCTGACATATCTATCCTCACCAGCGCATCTTCGGTGTCAAAAAGAGACTGCGCAAGAGTTTTTGCCAGCTCGGTTTTACCTACACCGGTGGGCCCCAGGAAAATAAAAGACGCGATCGGACGCTTTACATTGTGAAGTCCGGCACGCGACCTGCGGATACTGCGGGCAATAGCCTCAAGAGCCGGATCCTGACCGATAACACGCTTGCGCAACTCATCTTCAAGATGAAGAATTTTCTTTGATTCTTCTTCAGCAAGTCTTGACAAAGGAATTCCGGTCATTGTGGAGACCACCTCAGCGATCGTGGATTCATCGACCAGAAGCCGCTCTTCAGCCTTGGACTTGCGCCACAATGCTTTTTTCTCCAGCAGCGTTCCCTTGAGCTTTTCCTGTTTGTCACGGAGCTTGGCGGCACGCTCAAACTCCTGCTGCTCCACTGCCTGCTCTTTTTCCTTCACTACATCACCGATCTCTTTTTCCATATCACGGATCTCGGTGGGGATTTCCATGCTCGAGAGCCGCTTGCGCGCTCCGGCCTCATCGATGACATCGATTGCCTTGTCCGGAAGGAAACGATCGGATATGTAGCGTTCCGAAAGTTTTACAGCAGAGTCGATCGCTTTTTCAGTATAGGTAACCTTATGGTGATCTTCGTAGCGGTGGCGCAAACCGGAAAGAATCTGAATGGTTTCAGAGACATTTGGCGGATCGACCATAATGGTCTGAAAACGCCTGGCAAGCGCTCCGTCTTTTTCGATATATTTTCGGTATTCATCTAAAGTGGTCGCGCCTATGCACTGTATTTCACCCCTGGAAAGAGCGGGTTTGAAAATATTCGATGCATCAAGGCTCCCCTCTGATCCACCGGCCCCTACAATAGTATGAAGCTCGTCTATAAAAATGATAATATTCTCATTTTTCTGAAGTTCAACCATCAGTGCCTTCAGACGTTCCTCAAACTGCCCCCTGTATTTTGTTCCCGCAACCATTGACGCCATATCAAGGTTTATGACCCTCTTATTCTCAAGCACCTGCGGGATATTCTTTTCGACAATTTTTTGAGCGAGACCCTCAACTATGGCGGTTTTCCCTATACCGGGTTCACCGATTAAAACAGGGTTGTTCTTTTTCCGGCGGCTCAGGATTTGAACAACACGCTCAATCTCTTTTTCCCGACCGATCACCGGGTCCAACTTTCCCTCTCTGGCCAGCGAAATCAGATCCCGCCCGAAATGATCCAGAAAAGGAGTTTTACTCTTCTCTTTTGATGCTCCGACAGTTTCACCACCCCGAAGTACTCTGTTTATCTCCTCTTTGACCCGCTCATACTCAAGCCCCGCCGCAGCAAGCGCGTTGGCAGCGGCGGATTCTGTGTCTTTCATCAGAGCAAGCAGAAGATGCTCGGTTCCGATATATTTGTGAGACATCGAACGCGCCTCATTTGCAGCAATCTCAAGCACCTTTTTGGCCCTGGGGGTAAAGGGAAGCATCTGCCCGATTGTCATCATGCCCCCGGTAGAGGTGATTGTTTTCTCGATGCTTGATGTAAGCTCATCAAGATCTACTCCCATACTGCGCATCACAGCAACCGCAACACCGTCGCCCTCTTTAATCAGGCCCAGAAGAAGGTGCTCGGTTCCCACATAATCATTTCCAAGCCTCACCGATTCCTCGCGGGCAATCTGCATCACTTTTTTAACTCGATCTGTAAACATTCCGTTCATCATCTAGTATTCCTTCTCTTTTCAAAGCGAACCGATTTAAGAGTCCAGATTGCTTCCAGAGCGAGGAGAACTTCTTTTTCTCCTTCTCTTTGTTAGCAATTCTCTGACCAAATCAGCTCTAATTCTTGTCATTTCCCTCTCATCCATGCCTTTTTCATAAAAGACCTGAAGATGAGCAGGCATAGATATCAATGTAATACGGTTAAGTTCTTCTATTGTTATCTGGTCAAACAGTCCTGTAACCACCCCTAACCTCAGCGATGATGTCAGGTTAAGACATTCAGGGAGGCTGAGAGCTTTTGCATGAAGCAAAATTCCATAAGCCCGATGAATTTTGTCACTCAGCTCAAGATCTGCATCCCTGATGATCCTCTCTCTTGCAGAGCGTTCATGATCTATAATCTCGCGGATAATTTTCTGAGTGTTGCCCAGAAAATCATTCTCGTGAGCACCCATCGTGGCCTGATTTGACAACTGAAAAAAGTTCCCCACCACCTCGGAATGCTCCCCGAAAAAACCCCTTGTGGATATCCCCATCTGGCTTGCCCCCTGAAGCACCGCGTCAATTGCCTTTGTCAGGACAAGTCCCGGCAGATGCATAAGGAAAGAAACCCTGAGCCCTGTACCGGAATTGGTGGGACAACTGGTAAGAAAGCCCCGGCGGCTGTCATATGCATACGTCAGTTTACTTCCAAGCAGATCATCGATAAGACTGACAACACTCCAGAGCTCAGCTGGTCTGAAACCGGAATCCAGACACTGGATCCTTAAATGATCCTCTTCATTGATCATTACATTGACACGGCGGGAGCTGTCAAAAAGAACTCCCCTGTCCCCCTCAATTGTCAGCATGTCAGGACTGGCAACCCTCTCTTCTACAAGAAACATCTGAGCAAGAGACTTCAAGTCAGAAAAGTTTGCAAGATCAAATGAACGGAAGCGGTTCTCGTTTTCGATTACAGCAGCTATCTCTTTAAATGCCTGTTTACGTTCGTTTGCAGAGGCATGATAGGGAAACCGGCGCTTGGCAAGGTTGCGGGCCAGGCGAACCCTTGTTGATGTGACTACATCTTTGTCCGGACCGTTATCATCAAACCAGGCCGGAAGTTTTCCTTTGTTCTTTGCAGTAGGGATCAGTGACTCTGCGTTCATACTTATTCAACCCCCGCCTGCTTTATATTGTGAATCTCATCCCTGAGAAGTGCCGCCTGCTCAAACTCCTCATTTTTTATGGCCGCAGCAAGTTCATGACGAAGCCTTTTTATATCTCCGCTTGCCTTTACCTTCTCCGGGCCCTTTACACCATACTTTTTACCCTTATGAACCGCAGACCCATGAACCTGAATCAGTAACTCGTCAATCTCCGACTCAAAAGCATGGTAACACTCAGCACACCCCAACCATCCCTTTGTGCGGAAATCGGAATATTTCATTCCACAGCGGCTGCAGACTTTATCCGGCTCCGATACTCCTTCGACCTGAAGTGCCTCGGAAGCCTCACCCACAGAGATATTTATCCCCTTTTTACTGGCACATTCCTGACATAAATGATAAATCTGGGTCTGGTTCTGCATTATCTGAGTAAGATGTATAGTGGCAGGGTTTACCCCGCATTCATCACACATTTTCATATTATTACCTCAATATTTATATCTGTTTCAGGTATCAGGCACACCGGAACCCAGCCGATTCCACACAGACCAATACGGCAGGTTCCGCCACAGAAAGCCAGCGAGACTGAACATAGATCTATATAATATAATTTTTCGGGAGAAGGTCTGTGGTGGTTTCCAACATAAGGTCCTGAAATATGACAGGGATGTGTGGATAAATTGAAAATAACCTTTAACAAACCACCACACCGGATAACATTCAAACCTTATGGTTAATTCCAACTCTTACATTCACAATTGAAGGCTGCAATTCTCAATCTTCACCGGAAAGGTGGTATATTTTCCAGGAAACAATTTTTTCGTTGCGGAAGCTATCGATTTCTTATACATATCTTTGCCTTTTAATAATTATTATCTACGTTCAACAGCACGGCCGTTGTTTGCCAGTCTCCAGCGCGTCTCTTAACTCAATCCGAATCGTTCCGCCTTCAGTGCGGATATCGCAGATTTCAACAATAACAAATACAGCTCTCTTTTAACCGGGTTTGAACTCATCAATTTCGAATTTGTACTAATTTTTTCTAAACCCATTTAAATCATTATCGTCTTTAAACAATATAACCGGGAATAATTTGCCTTCACAATTTAAAAAGAGTGACTGAGACCGCGATGATGTTTCGAATATCATTTCTATTTCGGACAGTATTATGCTGCGCACTGGTTTATCTCAGTTTTACCGATGTCTACGGCGCATTTCTGAGTGCAAAAGGTTCCAGACTTTATAATGATAGCGGCGAGGAGGTCCGGTTAACCGGTGTTAACTGGTTTGGATTTGAAACGACCAATATGTTTCCCCATGGGCTCTGGGCACGTGACTATCACGGCGTTTTACTGCAGATACGGGAAATGGGCTTCAACTGTATCCGCATACCTTTCTGCAATGAGATGCTGCGCGATGATGCCAAACCGGACAAGCCCAATTTTTTTGGAGAAGATCCCTACTATTTACGTGATAAATTCGACCTGAACAAGGAACTCGCCGGGCTTTCGCCTCTTGAGATGCTCGATTCCATTATTGCTTATGCCAACCTTTTAGGACTGGTGGTGATTCTGGACAACCATTCACGCGAACATGACGGGTATATGAATGAAAAGCTCTGGTATACGCCCAAAATAACTGAAGAGACCTGGATCAGTGACTGGGTAATGCTTGCTAAACGTTACAAAAACAATCGCGCTGTTGTCGGGTTTGATCTTAATAATGAACCGCATGGGAAAATGGTCGACGGCGGCTCAACCTGGGCAGCGGGAAACAGTTCGAGCGACTGGAATGTTGCAGCAGAAAAATGCGGTAACGCAATTCTGGCAGAAAACCCTGATGTGCTGATTATCGTTGAGGGTGTTGAACAATATGAAAATACGGTTTATTGGTGGGGTGGAAATTTGCGCGGAGTGAAAAAAAGCCCCCATAAACCTCACCCATCCGGAAAAATTAGTTTATTCACCCCACGAGTATGGCCCTGAAGTCTTCCAGCAGCCATGGTTTTTTGAGGATTCTTTTCCGGAAAATATGGAAAAAATCTGGGATGAAGCATTCGGGTTTATTGCAAAAAATAATATAGCGCCCCTGTTTATTGGAGAATTTGGCATATCGAACCTTGACAATTATGATGGAAAAGCCGGCACATGGTTTAAAACATTCATCAAATATATGGCTAAGCACCTCATCTCCTGGACATTCTGGGCACTCAATCCAAACAGCGGAGATACCGGCGGCATACTGTCAACAGACTGGATTACACCAGTCCAGTGGAAGATAGATAATATAAAAGAGCTTTTTGCCCCGCTGATCAATGAGCCGGTGGCAATCAGGAACAAAAATATGAACACTAAAGGTGTGCACATGAAACCGAAAATCATTAACGGCCTCTTAAGTGTCCATCCTGTCACCAACGCCCCGGGTTCTCTCTATCTTTACAGAAGCAACGGGGCTTTAGTCCGGAAAGCAGCCGGCGTATCCATGCAGCTTGATGGAGTTTGTTCCGGTGTATATACCGCAGTCTGGAAAGATAACAGGAACCACTCTTTTTCATCACCGGTTGTAATTGAACGAAAGTAACCTTTTTTTGACTTGCAGATTGCGCAGGTTTTACGACATTATCCCCTTATCCACCTTTCGGTGACAGACTCTTTGTTTTTACAATTGACCACCTTCAAAATTCCGGAATGCTATTTATTATTTCCAGACCCGGTACTCCCAATCTATTATATTAAAAGCACTCTCCTTAGTATTTTTCAATTTTCCATTCTCATTAACGTATGATAATAATGTCCTTAACCAGGGACAAAACAGTATGCCTTTTGAGTTTCTCTGTTACACCGGCAGTCCTAATGACGCGGTAGCCGGGTACCCGATTCCCCTTATTCAGGGCTCCTGCATCATAGATGGGCATATGCATATTAACAGCGGGGCCTGCGCTCCGCTGCCCCTGCTGTATGTGAAAAAATGGATCGGCCTGGGCCAGACGCCTCTTTTAAAAAGAAGGGACGTCCTGGAAACAGTCCTGAAAACCATTGGGTTTGGAAATGGTGTAGATACACAGAGACTGACAACTGTCCAGATCGGAGAGAAAATAGCGGAGATTAACAAGCGTGTTTACCGTGGTCTTATTAACAGCTTCGATTTTTGCGATCTGGATTTGACACAGGAACATCTTGAAAATAAAGATCTTCAGGTTATCTCTCCGATGATAGTTGCTCCGATGGATATGGAGTACGCTCATATTGCAGGGTACGGCGGCATCACAATTTACCATGGAGAAAAAGAAGAGCTCTTTTTCTACAGAAGATCATCAGGAAAATATATTGCCCAATGTGAAAAATATGATGATAAAAGGGTCAGTCTCGCCCATGAATACGATAAACAAAAGGGCCTGAAATTACACAAGTGGCAAATACAATGTGAACAGACAATAAATGCTGCAGCAAAATATCCGCTACAATTATTCCCCCTGTACTTCTATGACCCACGTCGGTGGAGATTCCCTTCCGGAAAAACGATGCCGGAGTCAATGGAATTCGGTGCCTGGGATGAGCCTTTCAAGTCGGTGGCTTCAGCGCAGAGACCGGGAGTGTTTATCGGCTTTAAAATGTATCCCCCTCTTGGTCACAAACCTTTTGATGAGCTCTGTGAATATCTGCCCGATTTCTATGACCGGTGCGAAACCGAGCACATTCCGATTCTAACCCACTGCTCGCCGGGAGGATTGTTCACCCATGAAGCATCCTGGTACAGCGAATTTGATTCATACAACGAAGGGATGCGTTTTAAGGGTCGTGTAAACCAGAGCAGAAGACTTTCTGCCCTGCTTTTTCCAAAAGGAAGGCATGTCCCACCTGTTAAGCCCGTAACAGAAACTTATGTCGGGTTTGATAAAATGATTGAAAAATACAGAGAATATCTTTCGGATCAGGAGTTTAATTCCCGGATGGATTACTTTTTCAAAAACTATGTGCATCCTGAGGAGTGGCGCAAAGTGCTGAAATATTTTCCAGACCTGCGATTGTGCCTGGCGCACTTTGGCGGTGATGAGTGGCGAAGGGGGAGAATCGAGGAATGGCAAACAGACGGGGTTCAGAGCGAATGGATAAAAAGCATAATTGATTTGACAAAGGAATACGCCAATGTTTATACAGATATATCCTGCTTTAATCTGGATGATACCCTTGAGCATGGTGACGGGACAGTGCAGGATTCATTAAGAGTAGTATTAGAGCAGCTTGATGACAAAAGGTATTACCATCTGCGTCATAAGATTATATTCGGCACAGACTGGTATCTGACGATGCTTAACGTAACTAAAGGTGGCGATTACGGTAATTACTGCCAAAAGGCAAAAAGGTTTCTGGACAGTATTGACAGAACCCTGTGGATAAGATTTACTTTAGTGAATCCGTGGGAGTTTTACGGATTTGGAGATAAAAGAAAGCTTAATAATATCCGTAAAGGATTAGAAAATGAAGCGGCAAAAGAAGATAGATTAAAACACTATTATAACAAATTCCTATCTATTGGTAATGAAATATCTGAGTTGAAGGAATACTTGCAGAATTTTGAAAAATTCAACTATCAACTGAAAAGCTAACAAATATGCCAATTTTAAAAACGATTTTCCTGCTGATATCACTATCATTTCTAAACATATCCTGTATCTATATCCCCGGCTGCAACCTTTCCAGGGAGAAACCAGACATGTCTGATTACCTGATCTTGAGACACAACGGCAAAAAGGCATTCATGCCCCGAGTATTGGCTCCTGAATGGCCTGTAGAGAAGATCTTTTCGGTTCCGGTAAAGAACGCAGTGGGAACCATCGATATGAACAATGCCATAACAGTCATGCGTTTTACAACTGAAGGAATAGAGTATGACATAGTGGCAAAAAATTTTCTGGGTGAGGTAAATGGAGCCTATATGTATGGGTTCTGCAACATCTATTCTGAAGAGGAAATTGCCTATACTCAAACAAGGTGGATTGTCATTGCTAATATTAAGACCGGGAAAGTAAGATCAACCGTGATTACCTATAGCCTTGATGATTTCATAACCGGTTTAAGACCACTATCTAAAAATGGAGAACAAAACCGGTTTGTGTTCTTAAGAGAAGGTCCATTTTATGGTAAAGGCAGTAAAGATTTTCTTCATATCGGCAGGATTGTAAATAAGGATTCAATACTTGATGAAGGTTCGATAAAAGCCGGCATAAGTCCGATTGGTTACAATATCCCCTGGCAGGTCCATGATGACCTGATTTTTACTTACGATATAGAATCCAGCAAACTCTCTTGTCACGATTCCAATCTCAAACCAGCCGCACATCCTTTTTCGGAGATTTTCAACAGCAACAGCAAGAACTGGCGTAAGGTAAAGGAGTTCATAATCCACCCGACTCTGCCTTTTGGAATAGTGGTAGAGGTTGGTAAAAATGTAGACTATGACAAGCTACACAGTTTACCAGATGATATATATGAGAAAGCACGGGAGCCTATAATAGCAGAAAGAGACAGACATGTGATTTATCTCCTCCGCTGGGACACTCCGGATCCCGAAAAGCAGATAACCCCGATTCTCACCGACTCTCTTTCCCTTATTCCTCCTGTTTCCTGTGAATTTTATTCCGGTTTTCAGTTTTCCCCTGACGGCACCTGGATGGTGTTTAAGGATGAGACAAATGACAGCAAGAAACCGGTATTTGTGGCGATTCCGGTCAAAAAAGACGCGCCTTTATATTTCGGGGAGCCGCTTTATCTTGGCCGCCTTTTCATTGAAGATGCGATTCCATCAATGAGCGCCTGGACAAGTGATCCGCTGGGGTTTGTGGTGTCATCCGGAGAGCATGGTTTGTGGAAATGGGATTTAGGGAATGTAAATCTTGCGAGAGTCGTTGATACCGCCGAGGTAATTATTCCTGTTGAATGATATCAGTGTTCGATAAACAATGCACAGGTTTTCATTTCGGGGTTGGGGTCGGAATCGGAATTAAAAAGCACATTTTTTGACACCCGGTTACTAATCAATCGAATATGCAAGATTACCGCTTACCATTTTTTATAATCCGTTTTCGAACAGAATCGAGTGATTCACGAGATTCATTCTCTCTTTCACGGGAAACCGTGTAATCGTAGAAGTCTTCCCAGAGATCACCATTTTTTTTGAGATCAATCAAAACGGCTGTTTTCTCGCCTTTTTCATCAGTAACATATTGAACACCACGCATAAGCAACTCCCTTTTAAGGTAATTCTCTCATTAAAAGATACAATAACTACGCCATTAAGTCTCTGGATATGATACCGGACTTATGCACCCGGATCCGGGCGAAACGCCCCCGATAACTACTATCGAAAAATGTGACATCAGGCAGGCATTCACACCTTATGATGTGAGAGTTTTCTGATGCTCTGCCCCGTCCACAACCCTTCCGTCATCCAGCGTTATCACCCGGTTCATATCTGCGGTCAATTGATGATTATGAGTGGCAATGAGGAATGTCTGATTCAACTCCCGGTTGGCCCTCTTGAAAAGCTCAATAAGCAGTTCTCCGTTAGCCCTGTCAAGATTGCCGGTCGGCTCATCGGCAAGCACCAGCCACGGATCGTTAAGAAGAGCCCTGGCAAGGGCCACTCTCTGCCGCTCTCCTCCTGAGAGTTCTGTGGGAAAATGGTTTTTGCGTCCGGAAAGACCGAAAACCTCAAGAAGGCTGTTTGCTTTCTTTATGCATTCGCTTCTGGGCTTTTTCAGAATAAGACCCGGAACAATCACATTCTCCAGGGCTGTGAAATCGGGTAGCAGATGATGAAACTGGAAAACAAAACCGATATGATGATTCCTGAATTCGGCAAGTTCCGCAGAGCTCATCTTCCCCGGGTTTTTCCCGCACACTCTGACCTCTCCGGAATCATAATTGTCAAGTCCACCAAGAATCTGCAGCAGAGTTGTCTTCCCTGCCCCGGAAATTCCCAGAAGCCCCACTATCTGGCCCCTCTCTATTTCAAACGACACATCCCTGAGCACATCAAAAGTACCTGCGTCGTCGGTATAAACTTTCCGGAGATTCTTTACATCTACAATAAGTTCGGGCATACGGTTCCTTAGTCGCAAGTCACAAGTTACAAGTCACAAGTTACAAGTCACAAGTTACAAGTCACAAGTTACAAGTCACAAGTTACAAGTTACAAGTCACAAGTCACAAGTCACAAGTCACAAGTCACAAGTCACAAGTCACAAGTTACAAGTCACAAGTCACAAGTCACAAGTTACAAGTCACAA